>Ga0208919_1000278_pt1 | contig 37031 bp, 39 predicted proteins | sample 4_EtaG_FD_184076 | JGI IMG/M metagenome (GOLD analysis project Ga0208919, IMG submission 184076) | Marine viral communities from the Subarctic Pacific Ocean - 4_ETSP_OMZ_AT15127 metaG (SPAdes) (version 3) | ecosystem: Environmental > Aquatic > Marine > Oceanic | place: Pacific Ocean | collected...
TACTAGGCTGGCAGCTTCCTGCTTAAATTCAGGCGAAAAAGTACGTCGTTTCTTGGTCATCAGACACCTCGCTTATGGTGGCAATATTACCACCTACGTTGGTGTCCGGTTTTATTGAACCACTACATTAATAGCATTTCCACGACTGGATGATGCTTGTATCAACCGTTCTACTCTGCTCGTCTACGCGTTGGCCTAATTGACGACGGAATCTTTACAGCCGTTTAACCTTCGCGGCGAGCATTTCGGTTTTTTCCCAAAACATCGGATGGGCATAGATTGTCCATCCATTCACCGCTAGAGATTTCATTCGTCATCATTCTCTTCCAGCACCTCTTCGAGGTCTGCCTCCATGCCTGCGATGAGACATTCGACCTCGACAAAACTACCTGCGGTAACAGGACAAATGCTCTCTGGATACACCAGAAGATCGCGCTCTAAAAAGTTAAGAAAATTAACCATCACAGGACCATGTTTAGTCTCATTACTGGCACGGGAAAACACCACTTCACCATTCGAGCGGACGGAATAGTGGATACGGTCTCGCCGTTTCAGCTTTAGCGCCCGGCGAATCGATGCTGGAACAGTCGTTTGATAGCGATCCGTCAGAGTAGAGTGATCTGCAATGGGAGTGCTCATCATCGCTCTCCGCTTAGTGGCAATGCAAAAGTGATGCGCGATAATTTAAGGCAGCCGCATTACCTCGACAAGCTGCCCAACTATTTTAAACCGGCCACTTAAGCGCTACCAAAGCGTTCTTAATTACGATAGGTTAAGTACTTAAGGTAATATAGATTTCGCTTACATTCGGGTTAGAGTTTTACCTAAAAACAGCGAGGAAAGGCGATGACGCTTGCCATCGTAGCCACGCGCGCAGGCGTAGGTTTAGATGCACCGGCGGTGCATGTTGAGGTACATCTGGCCAACGGCTTGCCGGGCCTAACGCTAGTGGGCTTGCCGGAAACGGCGGTAAAAGAGAGCCGCGAACGGGTGCGCAGTGCACTGGTTAATGCAGGCTTTGATTTTCCCAATACCCGCCGTATTACCTTAAACCTCGCCCCCGCCGATCTACCTAAGGAGGGTGGCCGTTTTGATCTGCCCATTGCCCTAGGTATCCTCGCCGCCTCCGGGCAAATTCCCGTGGAAGCGCTGGAAGGTATGGAGTGCGCTGGTGAGCTGGCCCTGGATGGCAAGCTGCGCGCGGTGCCGGGCATACTGCCCTTTGCCCTGGCCACCCGGCGGGCGAAAAAAGCACTGATCATTCCCCGCGACTGCGCCGATGAAGCCGCCCTGGCAGGCGATTTGCCGGTGCTGCCTGCCGATACTCTCTGGCAGGTAGTGGCGCACTTACTCGCTCAAGAGAAGATACCCCCGCACAAGCTCAGCGCTTCGGTGAAAACCACCGCCCCGGTGGATGACCTTGCCGATGTGCGCGGCCAACAGCAGGCTCGCCGTGCGCTGGAAGTCGCGGCGGCCGGGGGGCATAACCTGTTGTTTGCAGGCCCTCCTGGCACCGGCAAAACCATGCTGGCCAGCCGCCTGCCGGGCATTCTGCCGCCGCTCTCTGAGGAGGATGCTCTGGCAGTCGCTGCTGTGCGCTCGGTTTGCGGGTTACCGCTGGAAGCGGACTGGGGAAGAAGGCCATTTCGACAGCCCCATCACAGTGCCAGCGGCGCCGCCCTGGTAGGTGGCGGCTCAAAACCCAAACCCGGTGAGATTTCGCTGGCCCACCACGGCGTGCTGTTCTTGGATGAGCTGCCGGAGTTTTCCCGCCATGTGCTAGAGGTACTTCGGCAACCGCTGGAAACCGGCGAGATTCATCTCGCACGCGCCAGTCATGAACGTCGCTACCCTGCTCAATTTCAGTTAGTAGCCGCAATGAATCCCTGCCCCTGCGGCCACTTGGGCGACCCACGCCAGCGCTGTCAGTGTACCGCCAGCCAAATCCAGCGTTATCAAGCACGGCTTTCCGGGCCATTGCTAGACCGTATCGATCTGCAAGTGGAAGTGCCCGCGCTGCCGCCAGAGCAGCTCACCGCACAAACCCAAGGCGAGTCGTCAGAAGCCGTGCGCGAGCGGGTGATGGCCGCCCGAGAACGCCAAATGGCCCGTGGCGCGCTGAATAGCCAGCTAAGCGGCAAAGCCCTGGAAGCCGCCTGCGCGCTTAACGATGAAGAGCGCGCCTGGCTCGCGGGCGTGCTGGAAAAGCTCAAGCTCTCCGCCCGCGCCTATCACCGCGTACTGCGTGTAGCACTGACCCTTGCCGACCTTCAGGGCGAACCCAAACCCACCCAGCCGCATCTAATTGAGGCGATTGGATACCGACAGTTGGATCGGATGCTAAAAGGGACTTAGCATTGAAATAGTCGATTACCACTCATAAAGGGAGGTGACAAAATGGCAAAACTTCCTAATATCCATCCCGGTGAAATTTTGTACGAAGATTTCATGCAGCCAATGGCGCTGAGTAAAAATGCGCTGGCTAAGCAGATGGGCGTCCCAGCGACCCGCATTGGTGAAATCACCTTGGGCCGCCGAGCGATTACGGCAGATACTGACTTACGTCTAGCCAAGGTCTTCGGCACGAGCGAAGGTTACTGGCTTCGTTTGCAGAACGCCTACGACCTGGAAGAAGCCCGCCGTCACCAAGTGGCATGACCAGCTCTCTCATTTAACGACTCAAACACCCGTACTTACATTGAGGCCATTGGATACCGCCAGCTGGATCGGATGCTAAAGGGGGGCGTAAGCCCCCGAAAGCCGGACGGTTAGTGGGTGGCGGCCAGTGAGTCCACTAGGCGCTGACACAGCGCATCCAGCTTCTGCCCCGTGGTTTCATCATGTAACGCGCCACTATCGTTGAAGGCGCTGCCAGCTTTCGCCAGCGACAATGGCTGTGGCAGCACGACCAGCCCCAGATTGGCTAACAGTTGTTGACCAAGCGGTAGCGCACGGATGCCACCTAGCCCACCAGGGGAAGCCGCCACCAGCGCTGCCCACTTACCGGCAAATAACTTGAGCCCCGGCGTATCCTGATAAGGTCGTGACAGCCAGTCCAGTGTGTTTTTCAGCAGCGGCGTGATAAAGCCGTTGTACTCTGGCGAAGCGATCATCACTGCCTGGTGATCCGCCAGAATCTCACGCAGCTTCAGCACATTCTCCGGCACGCCCCGGGCTTCAATATCTTCATCAAACAGTGGGCAGGGATAATCTTTTAAATCGATAAAGGTTGCTTCCCCGCCAAGCGCCTCAATACGCTTGGCGGCCAGCTTGGCTAGCTGCTTGTTCAGTGACGCTTCTCGGGCACTGCCTGCAAAGACCAGTACCTTTTTGACCGATGATCCCATTGCCATTTCCTCTTTGAATAATGTATTTGAAAGCCACACCATTTATTAATATTTACGCCTGTTGAGCAAGACGTATTTTACGACTCAGGGCCAGACTCGACGTGAAACCCTGCTGCCATTAAAACGTCTGCACTTTGTCATTCAACTATCACTATTACGGATGAAAATTAGCAAAAGCTGCACCTGCCCTAATTTTTCCTCCGAAATGGTGAAATAGTGATGACAAAGCCGTTACTAGCGACTGCTCTACTCGCCTTTGCGTTTACCAGTGCGGCACACGCCCAGCAGAGTTTTCCCGCCACATTGTCCGGCCATGCCCAGCTACCCGGCAGCACCTTTGTGGCAGCTCCTTCCGGTGCCGCTGAGCACTATAACGTCTCAGGCCGTTTTACTGGCCAAGAGGGCCGCGTTGAGCAGTTGTATACGAACATGCAAGCCACCGGCTTAGCGCTACCCTTCCCCAGCCAGCCCCTGCAGGGTTTTTCAGGTATTCGCTCACTTGGCAATGACCGTTTCCTGGTGTTGACCGATAACGGCTTTGGCTCCAAGGCGAACTCCTCCGACGTCATTCTGATGTTTAACATCATAAAGACCGACTGGGACACTGGGCGTGTCATCATCGAGGAAACCGTTCAACTCTCGGATCCAAACCGCAAGGTGCCCTTCCCGATTATGAATGAAGCCACTCCTGGTCGTTTTTTAACCGGGGCTGATTTCGATATTGAATCGATACAGCCGGTGGGCGATAGCTACTGGATTGGCGATGAGTTTGGCCCGTGGATTATCCAGGTGGATAATCAGGGCGAAGTTCTGCAAGTGCTGGCCACCAATCCTGGTGGGACGCTGATGCGCTCCCCCGACAATGCCTTTGCCCTCACCCCGAACCCTGGCGCGCCTCTCGCTGATGATGTGAGGGTGTTTCGCTCCGGTGGTTATGAGGGCATGGCGCTCTCCGAAGACCAAACAACCCTCTACCCCTTACTGGAAAAGCCCATCTGGGATAGCAACGCCAACGCCCCGGAAACGATTGATGGCACCCCCGTATTAAGAATGTTCGAGCTCAACACTAAAACCGGCGAATGGGGCGACACAACCCGCTACTACCCCTTGGAATCAGCGGATCACGCCATCGGCGATTTCAACCTCATTGGCGGAACTCGCGGCTTGATCATCGAGCGTGATAGCCGCCAGGGCGACCCGCGAGAAGAGTGGGCAGACAACCCTGCCGAGTTCAAACGCATCTATCTCGTCGATCTCGAACGTACGGACGAGCAGGGTGTGCTTGAGAAAATCGCCTATATCGACTTGATGGACATCCAGGATCCAGAGGGCCTTGCACCGCGCGGCACGATCAACGGCACCTTTAACTTTCCCTTTGTGACCATTGAGAACGTGGATCGTGTCGATGAGAGCACCATCGTGGTCGCCAATGACAACAACTACCCTTTCTCGATTGGCCGCCAGCAAGGCCGCGCCGATGATAATGAGCTAATACTGCTCGATGTAGAGGACTTCCTGAACGCCCAGTAATGTGAGCAAGCGTGGGGCCGGGGCGCTCAATTATGACCCTAGCCTCACGTTAAAACGTCAGCAATCTCTCGACAAATTCAGCCAATATGCTGGCGGACTTCCTGTAACTGGAGACGCAGGCTTTCTATCGGTTGCGCACCATTAATCAGCCATCTGTCTTCAACAATCAATGTCGGCACCGACTGAACTCCCAACTTGGACGCGAGGTGGTGATCCTTTTCCACCGCCTGCTGAGTTGTTTCCGAGAGCACGTCTAGATCATAACGAACCATGTCGAGCCCGATTTCTTCAGCCAGTGATCGCAGCACCTGGCTATCACCGATATTGCGGCTCTCCGTCAGGTGCGCGTACTGAACACGATCAAACATACGCCAGTGCCCTTGTTGACCTGCCTGCATTTCAGCCGCCTTACACGCCAGCGCGCCAGGCATCCCGTGAGGATACTCGAAGGTTTGGGCACGCATACCATCAATGTTGATACGCGGGGTATCCTCTGCGGCAACGCATTTTTCCCAATGACCGAGAATTGTTTCTTTGGCATCACCCATAGAGCCGAAGGCTTCTAGCATAGCTTCTCTACTTGCTTGAAGCGTAAAGCACTGGTGATGCACATCCAGGTTCAACTGCTTCGCAAGCGAGTGCAGCCGGGGAGAGAGAAGGTAACACCAACCGCAAACAACATCGTGCACAAACACCACCTTTAATGGATGCATGTCTCACCTCCCCCTCTAATCGTTGTGTGAACTGAGCGAACGCGCAATGGATGCCACGTGCTGACCCTGAAATTCAGCAATGCGCAGCTCTACCGCCGACGGCTGCCGCGAGCCATCTGTCGCCGCCAAGGTTGATGCGCCATAGGGTGTGCCTCCGCTGATCTCGTCCATCGTCGTAAGGTCGGGACAAGAATAAGGTACCCCCACGATGACCATGCCGTGGTGTAACAAGGTGGTATGGAAGGACAATAGGGTGCTCTCTTGACCTCCATGCTGACTCGCGGTGGAAGTGAATGCTGCACCAACTTTGCCGATAAGCGCCCCCTTAGCCCAGAGTCCACCGGTTTGATCTAAGAAATTGCGCATCTGGGAGGCCATATTGCCAAAGCGAGTGGGCGTGCCGAAAATAATGGCATCGTAATCAGCCAGTTCACTCGGCTCGGCGATAGGCGCAGACTGATCCAATTTAGCCCCCGCCTTGAGGGCGACCTCTTCTGGCATCAGTTCTGGCACGCGCTTGATGGTCACTTCAGTGCCAGGGATGCTGGCCGCGCCTTTCGCTACAGCGTCAGCCATCGTCTCGATATGGCCATAGGTTGAATAATAAAGGACTAGTACCCGGGTCATCGTGATTCTCCATGCGTTGCTATTCGAATACGTTCTGAGTAGGCGATCTCGTCGACGCCATGAATCCCAGGATAAGCTTTGTTTAAATAGAGATAATCAGTAGTATTCGAAAATGATATTTTCCTTACTGGAAACAATGCATGGATAAGCTGACGGCAATGCGCACCTTTCGGCGAGTCGTAGAGCTGCAGAGCTTTTCTGCGGCCGCGAACGACCAGCGGCTCTCCAACGGCGCTGTGAGTAAACAGGTAGCGGAACTGGAGGCCAGCCTTGGGGTAACGCTGTTGACGCGTACCACCCGGCGGCTGAGCCTTACCGATGCGGGGCGGGCGTACTACGAACGCTGCGCCTGCATCCTCGACGACATTGAAGAAACCGAGCTAGCGTTGGGAGTTCACCAAGCAATCCCGCGGGGATCTCTTAAGATCAACTGCCCCATGTCGCTGGGGCTTTTGCATATCGCGCCTTTGATCCCCGTATTTGCCGAGCGCTACCCGGAAATCAACATCGAACTGGTTATGAATGACCGCCGCGTAGCGTTGGTGGAGGAAGGATTCGACGTCGCCTTACGTGCCGGTGACCCACTGGAAGATTCATCACTGATCGCACGCCGACTACAAAGCATTCATCGCGTATTGTGCGCCTCGCCAGGCTATCTCGAGCGATTCGGCGAACCGACAACACCTCAAGCACTTTCTGAGCATAAATGCCTGCTCTACAGCCTGGGCGCCGCACCGGAAGTGTGGCGCCTTGGCTATGCAGGGCAGACTATCGAACAGCGAGTGAAAGCAACCCTGACCGCCAATAGCAGCATCGCCCTGCGAGAAGCGCTGCTTGCGGGCATGGGCATTTCTCTAACCCCGACCTTCGTAGTCAGTGCGGATCTCAAGGCTGGGCGCTTGATTGAAATAATGCCGACATACCGCCCCCCTGAACAAGGCCTCTATATTCTCTATCCAGCCAGCCGCTACCTCTCGCCAAAGGTACGCTGCTTTGTAGACTTCATGGTAAATCAGCTCGGCGGCACACCGCCCTGGGGGTAAAGCAGGGCTCATTGAGAGGGTAGAACAGGGCCCTAGATCCAGGGATGCCTCTAGGGTCTGGAATTGCCGACGTTATTTACTAACACTATCGACAAACCCATCTACAAAATTATCCAGCGCTTCAAACAGCACTTCACGAATGGGATCTGCCTCATTTACCAAGTGGTGGCGAGCTTCCGGGTGGCGGTGAATTTCGGCATTGGGAAACTTCTTCGCCAAAATCGCTAAATTCCACTCCCAATCAACGGTCAAATCCTGCTCGCCCTGGAGTATCAGGGTAGGCAGCGGGTTGGGCTCCTGGGCCAGTAGGCGAGGCATCCAGCGGCGCATGGCGCTCACCCAGGCAACGCTCAAACGCTCGGGCTGCAGCGGGTCACCCTCGCGTAGAAACTCGGTGAACTGCTCGTCGGTAGAGTTGGGGCGATATTTACGCGGCAACTCTTTTACAAACGGGCTGGCAATCAAGTGCAGCCAGCTGGTTTGGCTCCATCCCCAAGGCCGCACCAGGGGCGCCAGCAGCACCAAACCCGACCAGCCGGAAGCCCCACGACGGGTGAGTGCATCGGTAGCCAGAATCGCCCCACCGGTACTCTGGCCCACGCCTAACCACGGCTCAGGCGCCATGCCTTGGCTCTTTAGAGTCATCTGCAAGTGAGCCAGGCAGTGCTGATAATCATCGAAATCTTCTATTGCCGCCCGCGCACCGCTGGAAAGGCCGTGGCCGGGAAGATCCCACAGCACCACTCGCCACCCCTTAGCCAGCAGGCGTTCAAGCAAATGGCGATATAACCCCATATGATCGAAATAGCCATGTACCACAAAGGCAGTGCCCACCGGCTGCGGGGGGCTCCACACTTGGCACCACAGCGCAAAGCGCCCCGTATCGATAAAGCCTGCATGCACTTCACTGGTATCTAACAGCAGTGCTTCCAAGCCATAGTGGTGGAAATAGTCTTGCATGGCGTTTGCCAATACTTCCCCAGGCAACAGGCGGCTAAGGGCGGTATCGCCCGAGGCGTGGCGAAACAAGCCTTCCAGATGTTGGAAATCACTCATCGATGTTTCTCCATAACGCCATTGTCCTTTGACCTAGGCACGGCTGATGTTTCGCGCTTTCAGAACCAAATGCCTAGTCATTTGGTCGAGCATTTTAGCGCATTAGGGTCTACGCTGTTTACATGCCCGGCCAGGTGTGGAATTATTTTCCATAAATACATTTTACGCTGACCGTAGCAAACACATCACCCACTGGCATCCTCACAGGAGAAACCCCATGAGCGAGCGTATCACGCGCCACCGTTTACAGGTGGCAGCCGATCTAGATCGTTTTATAAATGAGCAGGCGCTACCGGGAACAGGTGTTGATGAAAACGCCTTTTGGGCCGGTGTGGATGCCCTGTTTCATGATTTGACCCCTAAAAATCGTCAATTGCTCGAAGAGCGCGACACGCTGCAAGAGAAGCTAGATGCATGGCACCGGGAAAACCCCGGCCCGGTCACCGATATGCCGGGATACCGCCGCTTCCTGAAAGAGGTTGGCTACCTGGCAGAAGCGCCGGCTAACGTAAAAGCGACCACCGCCAACGTTGACCGTGAAGTTGCCGTTCAGGCAGGCCCGCAGTTGGTTGTGCCGGTGAGCAACGCACGCTATGCGCTGAACGCGGCGAACGCCCGCTGGGGCAGCCTTTACGACGCCCTGTACGGCACCGATGCGATTTCCGAAGAGGATGGCGCGGAGAAAGGCACCAGCTTTAACCCCAAACGTGGCGCCAAAGTGATTGCCTACGCCCGTGGCGTGCTTGACCGCGCGGCACCGCTGGCGACTGGCTCGCACCGGGATGCGGTGAACTACGCCATTCGTGATGAGCACTTGGTAGTAACGCTGGAAGGTGGTCGTGAGACGGGCCTTAAGGATTCCGGCAAGTTGATTGGTTTTACCGGCGAAGCGGCGAAACCCGACGCGATTCTGTTGGGGAACAACGGCCTGCACCTGGAAATCCAGATCGACCCTAACGACGCCATCGGCAAAACCGACCCGGCAGGCGTTAAAGATGTCGTGGTGGAAGCCGCCCTGACCGCCATCATGGATTGCGAAGACTCCGTTGCCGCAGTGGATTCAGAAGACAAGGTGGGCGTTTACAGTAACTGGCTGGGCCTGATGAAGGGCGATCTGGAAGAGAAGATCGAAAAAGGCGGCAAGACGTTTACCCGCAAGCTGAACGCCGACCGCACCTGGCAAACCACCGATGGCAGCAGCGTCACGCTGCCCGGCCGTTCGCTGATGTTCGTGCGCAATGTGGGTCACTTAATGACCACACCGGCGATTTTGGATGAGAACGGTAACGAGCTGCCGGAAGGTATCCTTGATGCCGTGGTTACCTCGCTGCTCGCGTTGTATGATCTGAAGAAAGACGCTGACCAGCCGCGCAACTCGCGCACTGGCTCTGTTTATATCGTCAAGCCGAAGATGCACGGCCCTAAAGAAGTTGCCTTCGCCAACGAGCTGTTTAGCCGCGTTGAAGACATTTTGGGCATGAACCGCGACACCCTGAAAATGGGTATCATGGACGAAGAGCGTCGCACCACCGTTAACCTCAAGGCGTGTATCGCTGAAGCGGCTTCACGGGTGGCATTTATCAACACCGGCTTCCTCGACCGTACCGGCGACGAAATGCATACCGCCATGGAAGCGGGTCCCATGGTGCGCAAGGGCGACATGAAAAGCGCCGCTTGGATTCAGGCCTACGAGAAGAGCAACGTGCAAGTGGGCCTTGCCTGCGGCCTTCGCGGTCGTGCCCAGATTGGTAAAGGCATGTGGGCCATGCCTGACCTGATGCACAACATGCTAGAGCAGAAAATCGGCCATCCGAAAGCGGGTGCCAACACCGCTTGGGTACCTTCACCTACCGCTGCTGCGCTGCACGCGCTGCACTACCATCAGGTCAACGTCACCGACGTTCAGCGCGAGCTGGAAGCGTTGGGCGAGCCCGATTACCTGGATGACCTACTCACCGTGCCGGTGGCGGAAAATGCCAACTGGTCGGATGAAGAGAAGCAGCAGGAGTTGGATAACAACTGCCAGGGTATTCTTGGCTACGTAGTGCGCTGGGTAGAGCACGGCGTGGGCTGTTCAAAAGTGCCGGATATCCACAATGTGGGCCTGATGGAAGACCGCGCCACGCTGCGTATCTCCAGCCAGCACATTGCCAACTGGCTGCTCCACGGCATTGTCGACGCACCGCGGGTGGAAGAGACCCTTAAGCGCATGGCCAAAGTAGTCGATGAGCAGAACGCTGGCGACCCCACCTACACCGCCATGAGCGCCGATTTTGAAGGTTCTACCGCTTTCAAAGCCGCCTCCGACCTGATCTTCAAAGGCCGCGTGCAGCCTTCCGGCTACACCGAGCCGCTGCTGCACGAGTGGCGTCAGGTGCATAAAGCGAAGTAACCTTCTCACGACGCCAAGCGCACTAGAGCATAGTCGCTAATAACCCCTCGAGGTCTCGCGCCTTGAGGGGTTATTATTTACTAGGCAATGATTTTAAGGAGACACTCTAGAGCAATCTTCAACTATTGCTGTGGCCTCAACCTCAAGGCCTCCATACCGCCATCGACGGGCAGACACACACCCACCGATGAACGGTTGGCAGGATCGGCAAGATAAGCCACTGCTCGAGCCACCTCTTCCGCACTTACCAGACGACCATGGGGCTGACGCGCCTCAAGCGCTATACGCTCAGCGGTGGGATCGTCAGCCTGTTGCAAAAGCCGGCCCACCCATGGCGTATCAGCAGTACCCGGGGCAACACAGTTCACTCGAACCCCCTCGCGCACATGATCGGCTGCCATAGCTCGAGTCAACGCCAGTACAGCCCCCTTGGTTGCCGAATATAGCGCTCTCTGTTGCAGGCCTGCCGTGGAGGCAATCGACGCCATGTTCGTGATCGAAGCGGCATTCGACTTCTTCAAGTGAGGCAGCGCTGCGCGGGCCACTCGTGCCATGCCCGCAACATTGATTTCCCAGGATCGCGTCCATTCCTCGTCTGAGTTGTCAGCAACATTTCCCTGAGCACCAATGCCCGCGTTATTCACCACAATATCTAAACGCCCAAACTTATTGACCGTTGACTGAATCGCACTGTTCACCGAAGCACTGTCTGCCACGTCGCACTTATGCCAATAGTGCTGGTTCTTTGGATCGTCAATATCCAGCACGGCAACGCTGGCCCCTTCCTCAGCTAAAAGATCGGCAATCGCGGCACCAATCCCTGAGGCCCCACCCGTCACAACAGCAACCAAACCTTCAAAACGTGCTGACATTGTTTACTCCTCCCATGCGCGATAGGTCTGCCGCTGCCGACCAAGCCCTTCGATCTCGACTTCGACCACGTCCCCTGACTTCAGGTACGGGAAGCGCCCAGATACAGCCACTCCTTGAGGGGTTCCTGTCGATATCACATCGCCCGGCTCAAGTTGCATGTACTGTGAAAGGTCATGCACGATCTCAGCGCAGTTGAAGATCATGTCTGCTGTACGGGAATCCTGCCGAGGCTCTCCATTAACCCATGAGCGCAACCTCGCATCCTCTGGATCGAATTCATCTGCCGAGACGATCCAGGGGCCTAATGGCATATAACCAGGGCTGCATTTCCCCTTACTCCACTGACCTCCCGAAATCTCTAGCTGGAAAGCTCGTTCGGAGAGGTCATTAGCCAGCACGTAACCGCCGATATGCTGTGCCGCTTCTTCCACTGAGTCGCAGTAGGAGGCCGCGCTGCCGATGATGATACCTAGCTCCACCTCCCAGTCAGTCTTCTGTGAACCACGGGCAATAGTGACGATGTCATTTGGGCCCGCAATGGTGTTCGGTGTCTTCAAGAAGACGATAGGACTCTGCGGCGGCTCAGCACCGGATTCAGCCGCATGCGCAGCGTAATTCTGGCCTATACAGATCACTGCTGACGCGCGAGCAACTGGGGAGCCATAGCGAACATTATCGTCAATCTTGACCGGAGTGAGACGGCCTTTTTCAGCCAATTTTTTGAGTTGCTGCGCCCCGCCGGTGGCCCAGAAGCTGGGGTCAAAATCACCTATTGGTGAAGCGTCGTAAAGGGTTCCATCAATCTCAGCGAGGGGAGTTTCATATCCAAGTTCACCACGGCGTAACAATTTCATACTTCCTCCTTTAGCAGGCCTTGCGCCCGCAAATCATTCCAGAATGCTTCGGGTATTTCGGATGAAACCAGCGCAAGGTTCTTCTCTACTTGCGCTACCGAACGCATACCGGCCATCACATTCACGACAGCAGGGTGCCGCTTGGGAAAGTTCAGCGCGGCCTCAGGGAGACTCACACCGTGTTGACGCGCTACCTCCGCCATCAACCTAGCTCGATCCAACGCCCACTTTGGTGCTGGGCCGTACTCGTACCACGCATCCACGGGCGGTTCTTCGCGGGCCAGTAGGCCGGAGTTGAAAACTCCGACAGCGATAACACCTATGCCTTTCGCCTGACAGGCTGACATCAACCCCACTTGCTCCTGTTCGAGCAAGGTATACCTGCCGGCAAGCATGATTAAGTCGGGGTCGGAATGATCCACGAAACGGCGCAACATGTTGGCGTCTTTAGAACCAATGCCCCACGCGGAAATCACCCCTTCGTCCCTGAGTCGATTCAGCATGGGCACTGCGCCGCTGATCGCCTCGTCGAAACGGTCAGTCGGTTCTTCAGGATCATGGATCCAGAGAATGTCGACAGCATCAAGTTTCAGCCGACTCAACGACTCTTCAAGGCTGCGCTGTACGCCCTCGGCGGTGTAGTCACGAACCCGTGTCAGCTTATCGGGGACAAGAAAGCCATTGTCACGATCTGAACCCTGCGGCGTGGGGTTGTCGCTTAGCAGTCGCCCTACCTTGGTGGAGATAACGTAATCCTTGCGCGGCCGAACACGCAGCGCCCTACCCAGTCGCTCCTCGGAGAGGCCCAAACCATAGTGCGGGGCGGTGTCGAAGAACCTTAGCCCGCCATTCCATGCGGCTTCCACGGCATCCAAGCAGTCCTCTGCTGCTACTTTTTTACCCATGTTTCCAAATTGCGCCGTACCAAACCCCAGCTTGCTAAAAGCGGTATGGAGCTTGTCAGGCAAACGATGGATGACAGAAGATGCAGTCATTGGCATGGTCTCCTTGCGTAGATACGAAGAGCATTTTCATGGGCGACGGCGGAGCGGTGAACAGAGGGCAAGAGCGCTAATACTCGCAAGCACCAATCGCTGGGATCCAGGCTAACAGGATGGTCGCTGCCTAGCAGGCAACGCCGAGGGCCGAAAAGCTCAACCGCGGCGCCCACCACGTCAGCCGTCACACCTTCCAGCTCCATAGCGTCACGGCATTGCGCCGGTAACCCCGAAAGCTTGCAGTGCACATTGGGTAGTTCGGCTAGGCATGCTAGATCCCTGCGCCACTTGAGCATGGCTTGTTCATCGCCAATTTCGGGCTTTCCCATATGATCCAGCACCACTGTCAGCGTCGGCGCTTGTGCGAGTAGTCGGGTAAGAGCCGGTAATTCCCCGGCCCGAACGCAGGCATCGAAAGGCAAGCCGTGGGCTGCGAGTAGTTTCATTCCCTGTACAAGACGGGACGAGTCGAAGAGGTCACGATCCTGGAGAAGCCTGCGTACGCCAACCACCTTGGGCAGGTCGGCGACCCTTGCTAGCTTCTCCCCAGCGTCATGCTTCTCCAGCGCCACACTGGCCACCACACCGTGAACCCGTGGATCCTCTGCCGCGACAGCGGCGAGCCAATCAGCTTCTTGTGCCGGATCGTCAGCATCGGCTTCCACAAGGATGTATTGACGCCCTCCAGATACCTGTGGAATAGAAGCTGTTGGCGGCAACCCAGCGCTAGCCAGCCAAGCGATGCTGGCTGCTGACGTATCCCATATGTGAAGGTGTGCATCGAGGATCATGGTACGCCTACCGTCAGTAACAGATTTGCATAAGGGCGTGTTTCACCTGTAGCGACGAGAAGACATACGTCCGGTTCGCGACAGGCCGTATAGAACTCCATCCGCGCCAAACTCGACCAGGTGATTTTTTCGCCACCACCATGGACGTGCTGAGCCAACAGCTGCTGGAATTCCTGAACGGCCTCAGAGGCGCCGCCTTCGGCTGTTTGCATGTAAGTGGCGGCCTCTATATGAATCGTCTCGGCCACCGTCTTCAGAACGTCAGCAGCAGGAACCATGCCGGCACGGAGGTTTAAGTGCACTATTGCCGCCGTAGAAGAAACGCCTGTCGAATGCGGGTAGAGTGCATCCGCGATGAGGATTTGCGATCCATGCCCTGCTCCCGCCAGCGCAGAAAGAAGCTCCGGATGCAAAAGATTCCCCTTCATCATGTGTTAGCCCCCTCTCGACGTTTTGCCCACTCAGTACCCTCCGGCCAAGCCCAACGTGTCAGCGACTCTGCTTTAATCTCGGCGGAATACCCCGGTGCTTCAGGCAGCATGTAAGCCCCCTTACTCACAATGCAGGGGTCGACGAAATGTTCGTGAAGATGGTCAACGTACTCGGCAACACGTCCTTCCATTGGGCCTGAAACCGCAACGTAATCGATCATCACGAGATGACTGACGAGTTCGCAAAGCCCCACGCCACCGGCGTGAGGGCACACGGGTTTTGCGAATTTCTTAGCCATTAGCAGTATGGGGATGATCTCGTTGATGCTGGCCAATCGACAGGAATCGATTTGAACAAAGTCCACGGCGTCAGCCTGAAGCAACTGTTTGAACAACACACGGTTCATGCCATGTTCGCCGGTCGCTACGCCAATCCCCTCGGGTCGCACACCGTCGGCAATCGCGCGGTGACCTAAAACGTCATCAGGACTTGTGGGCTCTTCGATCCATAGCACGTTGTGATGGGCCAGCGCTTGCACTCTCTCGATGGCTTCTGGAACATCCCAAATCTGGTTGGCATCGATCATCAGCGAGATATCCGGGCCGATCACAGAACGTGCTATGCCGAGCCGACGCTCATCATCTTCAGGATTTCCACCGACCTTAAGTTTGATATGCCGATAGCCCTCCTCAACCGCTTCGCGGCAGAGCCTTTCGAGCTTCTCGTCCGAATAACCCAGCCACCCGGCGGATGTCGTATAACACTGAAAACCATTCGCTTGCAGGTTGGAGATCCGCTCCTCTCGATGTTGACGCTGCTCCTCAAGCATGGCGACGGCCTCATCAGCGGTCAGCACATCCGAGAGATAGCTCAAATCCAGGTTAGCGACGAGTGTGACTGGCTCCATATCACAGATGAACTGCCAGAGAGGGAGGCCCGCTCTACGCGCCGCCAAGTCCCATACCGCATTCATTACAGCGGCACGAGCCAAGTGGACAACGCCTTTATCCGGGCCGAGCCAGCGAAGTTGAGAATCTGCAGCGAGTTCACGGTAGGCTTCTCCGGGGTTATCGCACAACTCAGCCACATCGCGGCCAATAAAGCGATTCGCTAACGCATCGATTGCTTGCAGACAAATATCGTTTCCACGACCTATGGTAAAAGTAAACCCGCACCCGTAGAGCGAGTCGTCATCAGCAACCAGTCTCAGATAGGCGGCGGAGTAGTCAGCGTCTTTGTTAACGGCATCGGAGCCATCATGGCTGTCCGACGTGGGAAAGCGAAGATCGACAAATTCAATCGAAGTGATAATCGTCATCTTAAACCCTCTAATTCATATGATGTATTTAACTGTAGCCTAATATTTACAACCGCTTCAAACTTCCTAAACCAACCACCTATATCGAAGGAAACATGCATGAGCGAAGATAGCCTGGGAGAACAGACCACCCGCCGCCCGTCACAGAACGAAGTGGTCGTCCAGGGCATCCAAGACATGATCTCCTCCGGAGAGATCAAACCCGGCGACAGGTTGCCTGTAGAGCCCTTACTAGCTGAGCGCTTCAGCGTTTCTCGAAGCTCTCTTCGGGAGGGCGTACGAGCACTTGTGGCCATGGGAATCCTTGAAACAAGGCAGGGGTCGGGAACCACCGTTACAACGCTTGACCCGCATTTGCTGTTAAAGCCACTGGAATTTTGGGCGAGCATTCAGGGCGACAAGTCCTCGCATGACCTGCACACCGTGCGCCAAGCACTAGAGGTCGAATCTGCAGCTACGGCGGCAGCGCGGCGAGCGCCTGAAGACATAGAACAGCTCAGACGTCTACTCAAAGCCGCAGAACCCGCCATTCAAGCCAAGGATCACGAAGCCGCCATGGCAGTAGACTTAGAGTTCCACCTCACGGTGGCGAAAATATCCCGAAACCCTATCCTTATCGCCCTTTTGGAAGCCCTTTCCCGCCCAACACTGCGAATGAGGACATGGCAGTCCATCTATCACAGCGGCCGCATCGAAACGACCCATCACGAGCACCAGGCAGTGCTGAATGCAATCGCTGCTGGCGACCCCATTTCAGCGCACGCTGCCATGCGTACACACCTGGCGCAGGTTGCCGTTAACCTGGAAGACTGATGGTGGGTAGACAGCCCTGCCACCTTCAGCACTAGGCTATATCTTCAGCACTGGTCGACACTGGCGTTGGATGGCGCAAGACATAGGCGCCATAACCAACGATAACCAGAAAGCAGCCGGCCACTACCAAATAGCTAACTCGGGCTGAGGTCATGTCGACAACCCACCCTTGCAGCGGCGGGATAAGCGCCCCACCTACGATCGCCATGACCAGCCCCGCCGCACCATACTTGGTGTCTTGGCCGAGACCTTCGAGCGCGATGCCATAAATAGTGGGAAATAAAAGTGAAATGCAGGCACTTAACAGCACGATAGCGATAGCGCCAGCAACGCCGCCACTGACCACGGCAAACACAGACAACCCTACGCCAAGCACGCACATTAGCGTCATTAACATACGAGGGTCGAAGCGCCCCATCAGGCCCACCATGATGAAACGGGAAAACAGGAAGATCAGCAGCGATGCCTGGAGCCAGTACCCTGCTATAGTGCTGTTAACCCCAAGGTTTTCCGTGATGTAGTGGAGCGTGAAGGTCCACGTGCAAGTTTGGGCGGCTACATTGAAGAACTGGGCGACCACACCGAAAGAGTAGCGTCGATTCTTCAACAACCTACCCAAACGACTACCTGGCAGCTTCACCACTTCCCTCTTCCGATCCGCCATCAGCCCCTCATGCTCCGGCACCCGCACCATGGCGATGGCAATCGCGATGACAATATAGAGTAATGCCAGAGTGATATAGGGCCCCATCACTGCCTGCAGCTCCATTGACTGCATACTCTCAAGCTCTTGTTGAGACAGAGCAGCACGATCTACTGCTGTGGCAGGATTGACGTGAGGGAGAATAAAGATAGCGGCTAACAAGACGCCCAGGTTAGACCCAATAGGGTTGAAAGCCTGGGCAAAATTGAGTCGACGCGTGGCGTTGTGGCGTGGCCCCATAGCCATCACATAGGGGTTTGCCGATGTTTCCAAGATAGATAGCCCTGCCGCCAGCGTAAACAAAGCAATCAGGAACATGGCGTAGGTCATCACGATAGAGGCGGGATAGAACAAAAAACCACCCGTGGCTGCTAGCAAAAGGCCAATCAGCACACCACCTTTGTAACCCAGCTGCGAATTGATCCAGGCTGCCGGGATAGCTAAAGCAAAATACGCTCCGTAGTAAGCAAACTGGACTAACGAAGATTGAAATGCACTCATTGAGAAAACCGAACCAAAGACCGAGACCAATGGATCTGTTAGGTTTCCAGCCAACCCCCACGCCGCAAAACAGAGGACGATGAGAACGAACGGCAAGCGCATACCTTGGTGAAGAAACGACTCTTTTTCGAGTTCAGATTGGTTCGCAGGCGGTGCTGCAGTGAGATGAGATTGCACGAGTGACTCCTTATTGTATTATTTTTACGACACCAAATTGATCTGATGAATTTTGGATCAAGGTAAAAATAGCTAAGTCCACCGCATATGGCAAGCGTCTCTGTTTAAGCTCTTCTGCAAAGCATATTTCTGCCAAGCAAGGCGGCGGGCATTACAGCGACACCGTTACGAGCAAATCACTGCTACAAACAAGCGCAGAATGCTATAACGGCCAAGGGGAAGGGGTATGGAGAGGCTAGATGATTAATGCTGATAGCTTGCTGGCGACAGCAAGACCAATGAGTTACCTGACTAATTAATAGGAAAACAACAATGACCGTAATGACTGCCGAGCAAATCGAACACTTTTTAGACGAAGTGTTTCCCCAGCGGATGGGCAAGATAGAGAGCGTGGGCGAAATGACGGCCACCCTGCGCTTGAAGATAGGCAACGAGCATCTGCGACCCGGTCCACGGGTTTCCGGGCCCACCATGATGGGCTTTGCGGATGTAGCTATGTATGTGGCGATATTGGCGCAGATTGGCCCCGAACCCATGGCGGTGACCAGCGACTTAAACTGCCACTTCCTCCGCGCAGCGTCAGGTGATCATGACATTATCGCCCACGCCAAGCTGATCAAACTCGGCCGCCGCTTAGCGGTGGGCGAAGTTCAACTCTTCTCAGTCAGCGACGAAACGCGCCCCGTGGCGCATGTCACCGCCAGCTATGCGCTGCCCGAAAAGCCTTAAGGGACCGTCAATTACGGCGCCAACGTCATAAACGGCTCATCTTGTTGGTCGCTAAAGGCGTAAACGTTATAGGGCTCGCTCTGAGGCCCCGGCATACCCGGCGTACCGATGGGCATCCCCGCCAGGCCAATGCCATCTATGTCGGGTTGCTCTTCAAACAGCTTGGTAACCGCTCCCATCGGCACATGGCCTTCAATCCAGTAGTCACCTATTTCGATGGTATGACACGACCCCAAACCATAGGGCACACCCGCCTGCTGCTTGATATCCCCCAGCTCTACGTCATCTACAATCGTCACTTCTACACCAAGCTCTTCAAGATGGCGCGCATATTCGTCACAGCAACCGCACTGGGGGTTTTTATACAATGTGGCCTCGTCCGGCAACGCAGCTTGAGCCGAGGCGGCTCCTAGGAGTAAAGCACTAGATAAAACCGTAGCGGTAAAACGTTTCATGAGCGATCTCCTTGAGGTGTATGACTAAACCAATAGCTGGCCAGCAGGACTATACCCAGCTCTATCAGCCATAGGCCCTCAGTCATAAGCTCTATCAACAAAAAAGTTAGTGGCATCCATTAACTTTTTATCTTACAACCTATAGGTAGCCCCAAGGTCAAGCGGCAAAATAGACGCAAATCTGACTTTGGGCGCATGCATAGAGGAAAATATAACCCACAGCCCTCACCTACCTTAGATGGCTTGCAGCTTGTTTTTTCCCCACGTAACACTGACCGCTAGCCCGTTGGGCATGCGGTTACTAAGTGCAAGGCGTGCGTCTTGGCGCTGAGCCAACTCCGAAACAATCGACAAACCCAATCCGCTGCCGGTAGTACCCTGACCAGACGCGCGCCTAAAGCGCTCAGTGACTTTATCCAATAGTGCCTCGGGGAGTCCGGGGCCAGTATCTTTCACAATAAGTTGGGGAAAACCCTCCTCAAGCGCCAATTCTACCTCCACCCAGCCGCCTTCTGGCGTATAGCGCAAGGCATTATCCAGTAAGTTACGAAAGAGAATTCCCACCTCGACTTCGTCGGCACGCACCTCCAGCCGGGTTAATCCTGTTAGCCTCAAATGCTGATCTCGCTCTTCAGCGAGTGGCCATAGCTCTGCTACCAATTCAGCAACAATAGGATAGAGATCGATAGTGGCCGGTGAGGTTGTGGCTACTTGATCCAAACGAGCCAAAATAAGCAGTTGTTCTACCACCCGCTGCAGCCGTTCTACTCCGATATAAGCCTTTTTTAATGATTGCTCTCCCCCCTCCTGCGCGTTATCCAGATGAATTCTCAGCGCTGCTAAGGGAGTACGTAATTCATGGGCCGCATCTGCTGTAAAGCGCCTCTCGCGCTCTAACGTTTCTTTCAACCGGGCGATAAAGTCGTTTAGCGATTGGCGTAATTCATTAAGCTCTTGAGGAACCGGGTCATCAATTTTACGCAGGTCGTGGGCGGAGCGGCCTTGTACCTGGTTGGAAAGCGCTTGAATGGGCGCAATACCTCGCCGGATAATACGACTCATCAGCCAAAGGAGGAGTGGAAGCAAAAAGAGCATCGGCAATAAATTGTTCCAGGTGATGCGCTCCACCACTTCATCATGAAACGAACCTCGCAGCCCCATGCTGATCCAGGTATTGCTGGCAACATCGAACATGCTGAAAACCCGCCAACGATGACCATCGTAGCTTTCCCAGCGAAAACCCTCCTCTAAAGGCGCGGGGAAAGGCCCGGCATCATTCCATTTGCCCCCTAGAAGCCTGGGTGAGCCATCGGCATTCCAAAAACCCAGTACTAATTTAAGCTCTTCCTCGTGGTAAAGCTTGATACCTGATTCAAAGCTGCTGTCGGGCACTGTGTTACCGTCGCGATATAGCTGAGCCGGATGTTCTGGAAGGCCCATGCGCGAAGCCAGTCGAACATAGTCGTCAATGGTCGCGTTGGGATCGAGTTGGCCAGCCACAATCCGGCTATGCAGACTAAGCTGTGTATCGAGAATTTCTTCTAGCTCGTGATCCGTAATTAAGTAGGCCGCGGTAACCGCGACTCCCCCGGCGACAACCATGGTAATGGCCAGGGTACGAAGTAGATAACGCCGTATCGATATCATTGTGCTTGGCTATCCAGCCGGTAGCCAATTCCGCGCACATTAATGATCAAATGTTTTTCAAGTTTTTTACGCAGATGATGAATGTGAACTTCCACCGCATTGGACTCTATCTCATCGCCCCAACCGTAAAGCAAACTTTCTAAACGAGGACGAGATAGCACTCTGTCGGGATGCCTAGCTAGCTCTAACAACAAGGCATACTCCCGTCGGCCCAACTTTACGTCTTTGCCCCGCCAACTCACCGCATGACGAGCCTCATCAATACTCAGTGCACCCAGCGTCAACATCTGCGAGGCGCGTCCCTCAGCGCGCCGCATTACGACACGCAAACGGGCAAGCAACTCCTGCAAATTAAATGGCTTGAGTACATAGTCATCCGCCCCAGCATCTAAGCCGCCAATACGGTCTTCCATCGCATCACGGGCCGTCAAAATCAGAATAGGCAGAGTTGATTGCTGACGGAGTAAATGCAGTACCTGCATACCGTCCATATCGGGCAGCCCAAGATCCAAAATAATCACACTGAAGGTCTCGCTATTGACAGCATTGATTGCTTCACGCCCAAGCATAAACCAATCGACTGTATACCCCTCTCGCTCCAGGGCTGTCTTAATGCCATCCCCAAGCAGGGGATCGTCTTCTATCAGCAGTGCGCGCATTTTGCTTCCTCAATCGTCAAACCTTTATCGTGGATGCCAAAACTTAAGCTTTTCTTAAATACGGAGACTTATAACCCACAAAGTAGTTTCGTCTAAACTAAACCAGTAAGCCTACCACCCTATTTTTGTAAAGCTCTTACACAGTTTAACTCTTCTTTAAGTTATTAGGCTCATGCTGCCTCTTCCGACGTGGGAAAAGCCAAAAGAGCGCCAGAGCATGCATTTACTAACCCTCATTAGAACAAACTATTACTTAAAAATAATGGCTCGTGGTTTAGAAAAAGGAATGAAACGATATTTACTGAGAGGTATACGGTATATCGTCAAACCGCCTGCGCCAGAAACCATCGACAGCCTTGTGGGTATAGAAAAAATTCTAATTATTCGCCCCAATTTTCGTCTGGGAAATGCGCTAATCAGCACCCCTGTCATTGATGCTTTTCGTGAACGTTTTCCTTCCGCACGCATAGACTATCTAGCGACGGATAAAACTTTTCCACTGTTGCAACAACGACCTATTGACCATTTTTATTTACTGTCGAGATCCGCGATCCTTCGTCCTTGGAAGTGTGTGACATTATTACGACGCCTAAGGGCTCAACGTTATGATCTAGCGGTACAAGTGAGCGGAGGATCAACGAGCGGTTTTATAGTGACCCAGTTAATAGGGGCACGGTATAGCATGGGTTCACGTAAAGGTCACCAGCGATGGTACAGCATTGAGGCGGAAGGGAAGTCATCACATGCCTACGATGCCATCATTAATTTAACACATCAGCTCGGTGTCGCTTGCCGTAATCGGCCATTGCTCCAGCTAACGAAGCAGGAGCGCTCTCAGGCAATGACGAAGATAAGACAGCTAACCAGTCTTCATAGCGATCACCCATCAGATACTGACTTTATTGCTATCTTCGTAGGTGGGCATCAAAACAAACGTTGGCCGTTGGCATTTTGGCTAATGCTCATCGATGCCATGGAAGCCCACAAAATACGCTATGTCGTTTTCCTTGGGCCCGAGGAGTTTAGGCTTCTAGCACCTATTGAGCAGCGTTTAAAGTCCTCCCTCTACGGCAGCTTATGCCCACCTCTTCCTATCCGTCACTTTGCCGCCGTTTTGGAGCGTGCCCAATTACTCGTGACACCAGACTCAGGGCCTATGCATTTAGCGGCAGCGCTCGACGTCCCCACAATATCCCTGGTACGCCAGCAAAAATCTCTCGCCTTCGTACCTCGAGAATCCTATGACACCATCCTTTGGCGCCCAGAGATCAACACGGTAGTAGAAGCCATACAAGCTAATGTTGACGGGCAAGCCTCAACGCCCCCCGGTCAGCCGACCTCTGTAAAATACTATCCAAAACAGTACGTAACACCACCACCTAGTGCAGTCCATACGTACGCCCGTTAATGAATGAAAGCGCATAACTATTCGTTAAGTTTTGCGCTTTATAGTGGCCCTAATATTACGTCACCGAGTCTACCGCCTTGCATATTTCCACTACGCCAAAACCCAATGGCAAGGGTTTTAAACGTATTTTCCGTGCTTCTATTAATGCAGTTTCTGGTTTAGAAGCTTGCTGGAAAAATGAATCCGCTTTTAGGCAAGAGGTATTGCTATGCCTCATCCTCTACCCCTTTATATTTTTTGTTAATGTCACTTGCGTGGAAAAAGCGTTGCTGTTTTTTTCACTTACATCTGTATTGATAGTGGAACTCATCAACTCCGCCATCGAAAACACTATTGACCGCATCGGACTTGAAAATAACGAACTTAGTGGGCGAGCTAAAGACATGGGAGCAGCCGCCGTCATGTTGACAATTCTCATGATGGTCGGTGTGTGGCTATGCGTACTGCTAAACTAAACTCCCTCAAACCCTTGGTAACTGTTTGGCTTTTATTTTTGGCAGCCATGTCAGTTTTTAGTGTTTTAGGCATAGATTTTTCGCTAGCTGATTTTATATATCATCTTCAGGGTAATACTTGGGCATGGAAAGACACCTTAATTACCCAAGATATTCTTCACAAAGGCGGTAAGTGGCTAAGTCTGGCTATGGGATTAGCCACACTTCTTCTATTGATACTAAGCACCACTGCTACTCGTCTTAAAGACTATCGCACTCCACTTTTTTATCTTTTTTCTGCAACGCTTGTTTCGGCATTACTTGTGGCGACTATTAAGCACCTGGTGAGCATGGAATGCCCTTGGGATTTAATTCGCTATGGAGGGGAACGAAACTTTATTGGCTTGCTCGACATACGCCCTCCTGTAATGCCAGCGTCCGCTTGCTTTCCAGCCGGGCATGCCAGCGCAGGATATACGTGGATAGCACTTTACTTCTTTTTGGCCGCCACACTGCCCCGCTGGCGATGGGCAGGGCTTGTGCTGGGTTTAGGGCTTGGCCTTACGTTTGGGATCACTCAACAGTTACGCGGGGCGCACTTTCTGTCCCACGACCTCTGGACCATCATGATTTGCTGGACTGTAAGCTTTGCCCTTTCAAGATTTTTATTACCTCCCAGAGTGCATTAATTTTTTCACACAGAGAGCCTTTCGATGCCCCCTTTGTTGTCCTTGCCTTTAAAAATTGTTTACACCGCTGGGCATTATCGTCCCATATTGAGCACGGAGCAACTTGTCTTATGGGCCGTTGTCATATTCAGTGTTTTTTACAATGCGCCTTTTTGGCAACAAGCCCTTGTTGGCTATGATCTTCTTGCAGTTCAGACGTGGCTTACCTTCGCCAATATGTTTTTGGTAATGACCTGCATTCATTTTTTGGTCTTCGTTAGCCTTGCTGTTCGAACATTGGTAAAACCCCTATTAATCTTACTGTTTCTAATAGCCGCCTTCGTCAGCTACTTTACCACTTACTATGGCACCTATTTTGATACTTCAATGTTAGACAATGTGCTTCAAACGGATACTAACGAAGCACGGGAGCTTCTTACAGCTGGCTTGCTGATTCATTTGGCAATCTTTTTTGGTTTGCCTACCCTTATCATTTGGAGAGTTAAAATCGCGCCTTCAACCTGGAAGAAGGCTGTTTTGCGCCGCTCAGCTTATTACCTCGCCAGTACGACTATATTGCTGTTAGCGATCGTCTTATCTTATCAAGAAGTATCGTCACTCATGCGCAACAATAAAGAGCTTCGCTACTTGGTGACTCCAGGCAATTATATTGTTTCGATGGCGCAGGCAGTTTTCAGCCAGCACGCTTCCGCAAATACGGTGCGCTCCCCAGTGGGAGAAGATGCCCGTATCAGTTCACAAGTGGGTGACAAACCCACGCTGCTCGTCATCGTGGTGGGCGAAACGGCGCGGGCGGTGAATTGGGGGTTAAATGGTTATGAACGTCAAACCACGCCCAAACTTGCCCAACAGCCCGACGTTATTAATTTTTCAGACGTTACCGCATGCGGCACCAGCACGGCTGCCTCATTACCCTGCATGTTTTCATTACCGGGGCGTGCCGATTACGTTAAATTCTATGCTCAGCAACATGAATCCTTACTGGACGTATTAGCACACGCCGGTTTAGAGGTCACCTGGCTTGATAACCAGTCGGGCTGCAAAGGCGTCTGCGAAGGAGTGACGACAAAAGCACTCTCTCCAGAGGACTACGCTTCTTTATGCCAAGATGGGCGCTGCTTGGACGAGGCACTGGTTCAAGCCTTAACCATGCAAATTAGCAGCACCCCAACTGATCAGGTGATAGTGCTGCATCAGCTAGGCAACCATGGCCCCAGCTATTACCAGCGTTACCCTGCTGACTACGAACGTTTTGTTCCTGCTTGCACCACCGCTGATTTAGCGAAGTGCTCAAGAGATGCCATTACCAATAGCTACGACAATGCCATTCTATATACCGACACTGTGTTGAATCAGGTAATTGAGACGTTAAAGCGTCAGGATGACTACGCAGCTGCGATGATCTATCTCTCTGATCATGGTGAATCACTGGGTGAAAAAGGGCTTTATTTGCACGGCATTCCCTACGCCATTGCCCCCGACGAACAGACGCATGTGCCTATGGTTTGGTGGCTTTCCAGCACCTTTTCACAGCAGCAAGGGCTAGATACGGACTGCTTACGCCAAATTTCCGGCCAAGCCGCCTCACACGATAACTTATTTCACAGCGTGCTGGGTTTGCTTGGCGTATCAAGTACTGTTTACCAGCAGGAACAAGATATTAGCCAAACGTGCCGACAACCCAACAGCAGTTAAACGCGTAAGTAATCGGTAATTATTCAGTGGCAAAATTGATTCAGCCTCATCACAACTAAGGTGCGTCGGCATGCTCATAACTCTTTTATCAAAGACTCACCCATTTTTTGAAAGGCGGCTCTTATCAACAAAAAAGACAGCACCTGAGGATTCGATAAATAAGGATGATACTGCTCTCATTTTCAAGCAATGGTTTTCATTTCGGTTATGCGTAGTTTTAACCAGCTTGCTAAGCGCTCTCCTCGTGCTATTTGAGATAGAGTCACTTGAAGTCATTATCGCTATTTTCAGTATTGGGGTTAGCAGCACAGCGCAGCTATTGAGGTTAGGCAATACAAGCACAGCTATGTGTAGCCTTCTTTACCCTTTACGGGGCGAGGTGATTGAGACCCTGGACGCGATAGGTATGGCAGGCGTTGGTACTGTGGTTGTTTTATATCTTTTAATCTAACTGCTCTGCGCGAATAGCCCTTATCTGTTAAGTGCGGCTGCATAATAACGCTATCACCCCAAGCGCCAGCCAACCGGCCATCAACAACAGCCCGCCAATGGGAGTGACAATGCCAAGATTCAGTCCTGCCAGTGCCATCAGGTAGAGCGAGCCCGAAAAGCACACCGTGCCTAGTGCCCACAGCACCAGCACCCAACGCTGACCGGCAAGCGGCTGCACTTGACGCCATACAAGCACTATCATGATGGCAAGCGTATGCCATGCTTGGTAGCGCACGCCGGTTTCAACGGCACTCACCATCGTTTCTGTGGTGCGCGCCGCCAAACCATGGGCTGCATAGGCGCCTAGCATCACCAGTATGGCGCCTGAAAGGGCCGCTATACACCACCACACTTTATCTGTTCGCTGCACGCTGCTCTCCTACTCCTATTATGGTTGGCATACATCACGCTGTTTGCACCTACGGCTTACCTTGCGCGGTGTGAAACCGCTACAATAGAGAATGCCTTAGAGAACGAACTACCACGACGAATGAGACACGCCTATCTATGTCTATCCAGATACGTCTAAACGGTGAACCCCATACGCTGTCGACCGGCCTAACCGCCGCTGACTTAGTTGAACAGCTGGGCCTTAGCGGTCGTCGTATCGCCGTCGAAATTAACGAAGAGATCGTCCCCCGCAGCCAGCACGCCGACACCCGCCTGGTCGATGGCGACCACGTAGAAGTTGTCCACGCGATTGGCGGCGGCTAGAGGAAACACTATGACCCAACAAACGCATGTAGCGCTAGCCGATACTCCGCTAACCATCGCCGGACGCGATTTTCAATCGCGCCTGCTGGTGGGCACAGGCAAGTACAAAGACTTTACCGAAACCGGCGCCGCCATTGCCCAAAGTGGCGCTGAAATTGTGACCTTTGCGGTACGCCGTACTAATTTAGGCCAGGATGCCGATGCGCCCAACCTGTTAGACGCTATTTCCCCCGATCGCTACACCCTGCTGCCCAATACCGCCGGTTGCTACACCGCTAAAGATGCGGTGCGCACCTGCCGTCTGGCCCGCGAGCTGCTCGACGGTCATAACCTGGTCAAGCTGGAAGTGCTCGGCGACGATCATACGCTTTACCCCAATGTGGTCGAGACGCTAAAAGCCGCTGAAACGCTGCTCGCCGATGGCTTTGACGTCATGGTGTACACCAGCGACGATCCTATTGTGGCACGCGAATTAGAAGCTATGGGTTGCTGCGCCATCATGCCGCTGGGCTCACTGATTGGTTCGGGCCATGGCATTCAGAACCCACACAACGTGCGCTTGATTGTGGAACAGAGCAACGTACCGGTACTCGTGGATGCGGGCATTGGCACCGCTTCTGATGCTGCCATGGCCATGGAGCTAGGCTGTGATGGCGTGCTGCTCAATACGGCCATTGCCCACGCCCGCGAGCCGCTACGCATGGCCAACGCCATGAAGCTGGCCGTGGAGGCCGGCCGGGATGCGTTTTTAGCAGGCCGTATGCCGCGCCGCCAATCCGCCGATCCTTCTTCACCTTTCGCTGGCCGTATTAACGGTTAATTGATTCGAGACCCCATGACTGAACCCAACGATACCGTACCAGAAAGTCACACCGCGCCCGAAAGCAACGCCACCACAGGCCCGGAAGGTACGGATGCACCGCTGCACCGCCGCGGCATTAAAAGCTACGTGATCCGCGCGGGTCGTATGACCCAGGCCCAGAACCGTGGCTTAGAAGATATCTGGCCGCGTTTTGGCCTGACCATCGCCGATGGTCGTCAAGACTTGGACGTCCTGTTTGGCCGTCAGGCACCGCGGGTAGTAGAAATCGGCTTTGGCATGGGCAACTCGCTGATAGAACAGGCCGAGACTCATCCAGACACCGACTTTATCGGCATTGAAGTCCACGCCCCTGGCGTTGGCAAACTGCTCGATGAAGTCGATAAGCGTGGTCTCACCAACCTGCGCGTTTACCGCGAGGACGCCCTGGCAGTGCTCGAACAGTGCCTTCCCGAAGGCTCGCTAACCACGCTGCAGCTGTTCTTCCCCGACCCTTGGCCGAAGAAGAAGCACCACAAACGGCGCATCGTGCAGCCTGCCTTTGTTGAGCTGATTCGCACTCGCCTGATGCCTGGCGGCACCTTCCATATGGCCACCGACTGGGAAGCCTACGCAGAGTGGATGGCCGAGGTAATGGAAGCGGCCCCCGGCTATGCCAATACCGCCAGCGCGGAAACCGCCCCGTATGTGCCGCGCCCGGCGTTCCGCCCATTGACCAAGTTTGAAGCCCGCGGCGAGAAACTCGGCCATGGGGTTTGGGATTTGATCTATCGCCGGGAGGGGTGAATCTACGGGCTGTCTCCACCTCGCGATGGCCTAGTCTTTATGCGCTATCTGAAATAGTGGGTTCCTACTCAAATTCAGTCAGCGCGAAGCTCTCACCCTCCACCACCTTCGCCTGCCAGGCGTGTAGCGTCGGGTAGCGGTTTTGCCAATCAAAGGCTGGTAAGCGGAAGCTGATATACGCCAGCGCAACGGCAACGGTAATCGCCCCTAGGGTGCGCTGGGCACTGCCCGCTAGCACGCTGGGGTGGGCATTGAGTGTTATCAAGGTGCGTTCGATCGCTTTTAAACGGCGCTGCCCCAACAGCGTCGTATCCACTTCATTACCAGCATACTTACGGCCGATCACCACGTTGAAAGCGGCGTCCATCAAGCCCTGCCCCAACCCTGCCAGCACCAGGGTTTCAGCTAGTGCTTTACTGGGCATCAGAGATGGCCCTTCACCCACTGCATCCAGATAGTGAGCAATCAACAACGACTCGGTGATGACGTCTCCTTCATCGGTTACCAGCGTTGGAATACGGCTAAGCGGCGTAATCTGTACAAGCTCGCTATCCGCCGCCCAAGGGTCACACCAGCAAAGCTCAGTGCGCTCGATCAGCTGCTTTTCATAGAGACACACGCGCACAACACGTGCATAGGGAGAAGAGGTATTTAAATAGAGCTGCATGGGGCGGTCTCCTGTTAAGTCATATGTTTGTCGTTACTGTTTTATTTTAGTGAAGTTAGTATTCCCATTTGATGCAAGCTATCGATTTCAGCGTATATCTCTTCGCAGAAGGATTCAGCCACATTACTTAACGGCTTGTGTTTAGATTTAAGTAAGGCAATTTCCCACTCAATGGTTGGCTCCATAGGCTTTGATACAACGGCTGTTCCCTGCAACAGCAGTTCTGCAATGGGATCAATCACTGCGACCCCAAGTCCGCGATCAACTAATGCGCACACCCCCCGCATATGGCGCATTTCAGCGGCAATATGCCGCTTTATATCCACTGTCTGCATAATGTAATCCACGCGGGCACGCAGAGGACTATCCGCCATCAGCTCTACGAATGTCTGGTTTTGTAAGCTAGTAAGCGCCACCACATCTTGCTTAGCAAGGGGGTGCGTACGATGCATGATGCACCTGGCAGAACAGCGTGCAAGACTACTAACCGTTGCTCCATAAGTGTCTGCTTCAAGCGTTATTCCCAGCGCCACATCACAGGTATTGTTGTCGATCATTTTAAGCAACTCTTGCAACCCGGCATCGATGACCCGAACGCCTACATTAGGGTGATTTTGTTTAAAGCGCTTAATGACATCGAGTAAAAAGGTATCGCAAAAAATGGGTTGTGCAGCGACTACGACACTGCCCAATTGGTTATTAGCAATAGCATCCGCGTCTTTTTGAGTATCTCGAATACTCGCCATTAGCCGTAAAACGGACGCGTGGTATAAAAACGCTTCTGACGTTGGCGAAAGCTGATTGCGGGCACGTTTGAACAAAGCAAAACCCAGCTCGTCCTCTAACCCGATGAGCAAACGACTTACCATTGACTGGCTGATTCCTAACGTTTCTGCAGCCGCTTTCGTGGTGCCATGCTTCATGAATGCATCAAAAGCTTCAATTTCTTTTATTTTCATGGTGTTAATCCCACTCAAGAAGTCTTTTACTCAATAAACAGCGAATAAAAACAACGTTTATAAACAATAAGCTTGCAACTTTGGCTCACCACTAGAACAAAATCGAATACTAAATCGAATTGTTGCAACAAATTTCATACCTGTCTATGTTAAAAGCGCTGGGTTCAAAAATGCTATTAATAAATCCACTCCATGAAAGCTATGCAACAACGATTGCGGAGATAAGTATGAAACTCACCTTAAGCTTAGCGGCAGCAACGCTGCTCGCTGCCTCCACCGCCTATGCTCAGAGCTACCCTTCCGAACCCGTCACACTGGTAATCCCTTATGGCCCAGGCGGCGCCTCCGATCTGGCCGGTCGGGCGCTAGCGGAGTCGGCTCGCGAATATTTAGGACAGCCTGTCACGGTCGTCAATCAAGCTGGCGCAGGTGGAATGACCGGCGCTCGCGATGTGACACAAGCTGACGCCGATGGTTACACCCTGCTGTTAGCCCGCGTCGGCATGGCTCTATCACCGGCGGTCAACGAAAACAGCAGTGTTGATTGGGATGAGTACACCTTCATCAGCCCGCTTGAAGCCACACCGATGATTCTTGCCGTGGCTGAAGACTCTCCCTATGAAAGCGTTGAGGATTTACTGGAAGGCATCGAAAACGACCCTGGTGCGATGAGCTACGCCGCTTCCGGCGCCACCGCCATTGATGGCTTTACGGTGCAGTCGCTACTGGCTGACGCGAAAATGGATCCGCTGACGGCGGCTACGTTGATTCCCTACCGTGGGGGCGGCGAACTCGCAACAGCATTACTGGGTGGGCATGTTGATTTTCTCGCCATCGCGGCAGCCTCTCTGATGCCGCATATCGAGAGCGGTGACATGCGTCCGTTAATGGTGTTCTCACCAGAGCGCATGGAAGCACTACCGGACGTGCCGACGGCTGAAGAGTTGGGTTATGAGTTGGCTGGCCAGGTGATGGGGTGGAGCGCGCTGTATGGCCCGCCAGATTTACCTGAAGAGGTCATGAATACCTGGGCAGAGGTAATGGAGCAGGTGGCTGAAGATGAAATGTGGCTCAGTCGTGCTGACGATCGTGGCTCAATTTCCACTATTGGCAGCGTCGATATGGAGACCTACGCAAAAGAGCAGTATGAGTTTTATCGCACCTTAGCGGAACAGTTTGGCTATCTAGAGTGAGTCAGCGTTAGGCACCACGTTGTCGTCACTGCATACATCATTTCATCACTGGAGGGGTCATGGGTATAACACGCGGTTTAGTTATTACGGTGCTGTTCGGTATCGTGCTGTTTTTACTGATACCCGCCTATGTGCCCCGCCCGCGCTTTATTCCAGGGTTCGCGCCACCGCCTGATATGTGGCCACGCACGGTATCCATGCTCGGCATGGCACTGGGCATACTGCTCGTCGGGCTTTCTTTTTCACGCAAAACCGAAGTAATCGCTGACCCTGAAGATGCCAGCACCATCCGCGGTGACACGCCACTTGTCACGCTGCTCACCCGCTTCGGCTGGACGGTACTCGCCTTTGCGCTCTTTATCGGTTCAGTGATGCTGCTCGGTTTTTTGCTATCGAGCATTCTGCTGTTAATGGCGATGCTGATATTGACGGGTTATTGGCGCCACAAAGTGGTGGCGGCCATCGTTGCCGTTGCACTCCCACTGGTCCTCTACCTGTTTTTCTCCAGCGCACTCAATACGCGTTTCCCTGTCGGCAGCCTTTTCAAGGCTATCGGTATTTAACTTACCGCGTATAGGACTGACCACTATGCTCAACGACCTGCTGGTTGCCTTCCAGGCGGTTGCCACCATTGAGAACTTTCTGATCATGGCCGCCGGTATTTGGGGCGGCGTGATTATCGGCGCTATTCCAGGCATGACCGGCACCATGGCGGTGACGCTGGCGCTGCCCTTTACTTTTTATATGCAGCCGATTCCGAGCATTTTGTTACTCGTCGCACTGTACAAAGGCTCGACCTACGGCGGTTCGGTATCCGCGATATTGATCAAAACGCCAGGCACTGCTTCGGCTGCCTGCACCACCCTTGATGGCTACCCATTGGCCCAGCAAGGCAAGGCAGGCAAAGCCCTCAACATGGCGCTCTATTCCTCCTGTACCGGGGATTTTATTTCCAATCTTTCGCTGATTTTTATTGCCGCGCCACTGGCGCTACTTGCGCTGCGTATTGGGCCACCCGAATACTTTATGTTGATGATTTTCGCACTTACCACCGTCGCTGGGGTGTCAGGGCGCTCGCTGCTGCTTGGGCTTGTATCGGCGTGCTTAGGGCTACTACTAGCCACAGTGGGCGAAGATATGTACGGCTCGTTCCGCTTTGATCTAACCGTGGATATGCAGAGCGGTCTTGCCGTTGCCCCCGTACTCATTGGTCTGTTTGCGATCCCAGAGCTGCTTAAAATTATTGTCTTTCGTAACAATCAAAGCCATAAGCCCATGCAGTTGGGCGATAACCGCGTAACGCGAGACGAGCTGCGCCGATCCTTAAAGGCAATGCTCAAAGGCAGCATGATTGGTGTTGTGATGGGGGCCATTCCCGGCATAGGGCCTTCGGCGGCGGCTTTCTCCTCCTACGGGGAAGCACAGCGTAGCTCAAAGAATCGCGAGAACTTTGGTAAGGGCGAACTAGAAGGGATCGCAGCATCAGAGTCCGCTAATAATGGTTGCTGTGGCTCCACCATGATCCCTTTGTTAGCACTGGGCGTGCCGGGCGATGTGATTACGGGCGTGATGCTGGGCGCCTTTATGATTCACGGCATGACCCCAGGCCCTATGCTATTTGAGAACAACCTTCATGAGGTTTACATGCTGTTTATTGGCATGTTGTTCTCTTCTGTTTTGCTGTTTGGTGCTGGTAAAGCAACGATGCGCTTTTTCTCGCATATCTCGCGCATTCCCCCCGGCTTAATGGCGCCGATCGTACTTGCTCTGTGCGTATTCGGTATTTTTTCGATCTCCAACAGTATGTATGACGTCATCGTACTGCTAGCGATGGGCATATTTGGCTTTTTCATGTTCCTGTTCGCCATTCCCGCCGCCCCCTTTTTAATCGCCTTCATTCTTGGCCCGATGCTGGAAGAGAACCTGCGTCGTGCCCTTGCGCTCTCTCGCGGTGATCCAAGCATCCTGGTGTCGTCGCCTATCACCTGGTTATTCGCTTCGCTGGCGATATTCGTGGTGGTAGTGACAATTCGTCAGCAGCTTAAAAAAGCCAAGGTCTGAGCCAAAGATTCCCTTATTGCCAAGGATTTAACGCTATGCAAGCTAGTGCTACGCCTAACGCTCACCCGCAGTTGGAAGCCGCGATATCACACCTCACCGACCTTATCGCTTACGACACAACGAGTGCTTACTCCAACCTCGAGCTTATTCATCACATCGAGAGGTTCTTCGCCAGTCTTGGCGCGGATGTGACGGTGCTGCCCGATGAGAGCGGCGAAAAGGCCAATTTAGTCGCCCGCCTGGGGCCGGCCGACGCAGCTGGCATCGTCCTCTCTGGTCATACGGACGTCGTACCCGCCAACCCGAAGAACTGGCAGAGCGACCCTTTCAAAATGGAGCAACGCGGCAACCGCTTGTTTGGTCGTGGTACCTGCGATATGAAAGGCTTTGCAGCCTGCGTTATGGCGGCGGCACCGGCGTTTGCCAACGGCGAACTACACCGACCTTTCTATTTCTGCTTCTCTCATGATGAGGAAGTAGGCTGCCTGGGTGCCCCCGCCATTGCTCGTCACTTAGCCGAGCTCAAGGTGCCACCAGCTCTGGCGATTATCGGTGAACCCAGCGAAATGAAACTGATCAACGGCCAAAAGGGCAAAATCGCCATGCGGGTGACGGTGCGCGGAGAAGGGGGCCACTCATCGTTCTCCCCTCAACACGTCAATGCGGTGGAGTATGCCTCGCGTATCATCACCATGATCGCCGAGCGATCACGACGATATGAGCAAGATGGCCCCTTCGACCACGACTTTACCGTCCCCCACGCCACAACGCTGACCACCATAATAGAAGGCGGTGTGGCGACCAACGTTACCCCTGATACCTGCAGCTTTATCTTTGAGCTACGCAGCATTGATCAGGAAGCAGCCGCCACGGACATTCAAGCACTGATCCGCGATATAGAGACTGCCCTACTCCCCGAAATGCAGCGCCAATCAGCCGATTCCGCCATTGAGTGGCAAGAGCTATTTGCCTACCCCGCCATGGGGGACGCCACCGACAGCGATATGTTCAAAAAGCTTGAACCCATTCTTCCCGAGCGTGGCGGCAAGGTATCTTATGGCTCAGAAGGCGGCGTGTTCGAGATCGATGGCGGCATACCCTCAGTGATTGTTGGGCCCGGCTCTATTCGCCAAGCCCACAAGCCCGATGAGTTCATAGAAATTGATCAACTTAGCCAGTGCCTAGCATTCTTAGATGAATTAAATGCTTGGATGAAACGCTAACGCCCCCATGAGTGAAGGTGAATTATGGGGTAGTCACTCGATGAAGGGTTCCGCTACCGCGTTCAAAAGCGTCAATATTAGCCAACGTCGTCTCGGCGATATTGGTTAGCGCTTCGGCGGTGAAGAAGGCTTGGTGTCCGGTGATCAGTACATTATGGAAGGTCGTCAGGCGCATAAACTGGTCATCGTTAATCACGCCTTGAGAGAGGTCTTCGAAGAACAGCTGCTCTTCCTCTTCATAGACATCCAGCCCTAAGCGGCCGATTTTGCCGCTTTTCAGGCCTGCTATGACGGCTTGGGTATCGACCACCCTTCCGCGGCCGGTATTGATCAGCATGACGCCTTCCTTGATCAGCATGACGCCTTCCTTCATTTGCGCGATGGCATCGGCATCAATCAAATGGTGAGTCTCAGGCGTCAACGGGCAGTGCAGCGAGATAATGTCGGCGCTGGCAAACAGCGTTGCTAGCGGCACGTACTCAACAAAGGATTTAGCATCCGGGCTGGGAAACGGGTCGCTGGCCACTACCCGGCAACCAAAGCCGTGCATAATATCGGCAAAAATCAGCCCAATATGCCCAGTTCCAATAATGCCTACCGTTTTACCGTGCAGGTCGAACCCCAGCAGGCCATCCAGGGCAAAATTGCCCTCCCGCACACGGTTGTAAGCGCGATAAGTCATGCGATTAAGGCTCAGCACTAGGGCGACCGCGTGTTCTGCCACTGCGTGGGGGGAGTAGGCAGGCACCCGTACCACTGTGATGCCTAACCGTTCGGCGGCAGCCAAATCAACATGGTTGAAGCCCGCCGAACGCAGCGCCACTAATCTTGTGCCACCGTTATGCAGTTGCTCTAACACGGCGGCATCAAGGCAGTCATTCACGAAGGCGCAAATCGCGTCAAAACCGTTGGCTAAGGTCGCCGTGTCTTCAGTTAAACGCGCCTCAAAAAAGCTTAAGTGGTGGCGTTGCCCCGAGTTGGCGCGTGTAAGAAAAGTGCGGTCGTAGGGTTTAGCACTAAACACGGCGATGCGCATGGGCTTTACTCGTTGAGCGGTTTTAGCGGCTCCCAATCCGAACGATTAGCTAGAAATTCCGGCCTGGGCCGGTTACCGCAGTAAGGGTCGTGCAGCGTGTTTTCAACACTGTTGTAAACAAAGAACAGATTACTTCTCGGCCAGCAAGACATATTTATGTTCGAGCCGTGCATGGTATTGCATTCAAAGATCACCAGCGAACCGGCAGGCCCCTTGGGAGCTTCGATATCGTTTTCTAGCATTATCTCGCGAAGGCTACTGGCTGGGGGCACGCCCACCTCTTGGCTTTTCAGCGACTCTTTATAGTTATTTTCCGGCGTTCGTCCGACACACGGAACAAAATAATGATGCGAGCCAGGGATCAACATTAATGGGCCGTTAAATTCACCGTTGTCAGTGAGTACGATGGAGCAACTTAACGCACGCATACGTGGCATGCCGTCTTCGCTATGCCATGTTTCAAAGTCGGAGTGCCACTCAAACCCTTTGCCTTTAAAACCTGGTTTATAGTTAATCCGTGACTGATGAATATATACATCGCTGCCAAGAAGTTGCTTAACAATCGCCAATAGCTTGGGATCCTGGGTCAAGCGCTGAAAGCGTTTTGAAACATCGTGGATGCCGAAAATAGTACGAATCTCTTCACGCCCAGGTTCAAGAATAGTGCCTTCTGAAAGTTTCAGATCAGCATCGTCTTCATATTCGCGCAGTTCTTTAAGAAAAACCTGCATGTCATCAGCGTCAAAAAATCCTTCAAACGATAGAAATCCCTTTCTTTCGTACTCATCAATTTCTGATTTGCTTAAGGGGCCATTCGCAAGCTGTGACTCATCGCCGTATACCACCGGATCGATGCGTTCAAACATTCCCAACTTTCGTTCCAAGCGAGTAGGGAATAAGTCTTGTGTATCGTTCATGGCAAACTCCTCCGTTAGTATCCATGTCAAGTAACGCTTTTAGGGGCTACTTATAAAACGTAGACGCCAAAACGCACCACAGCAATAACGCTATGTCAGCCGGCTCATCGTGCCAGCAATCATCGTTTTTAAATTCATGTTTTTAAAACAAGTGTAGTGGTCAACTAATCCCGGACAGTAATTTAAGATTTTCCTCAGCCACAACGGGAGGCATGCCACCGTTAAACGAATGAGGGCGCTGCTGGTTGTAGTAACCCATCAGATATCCACTAACGTCTT
>Ga0208919_1000279_pt1 | contig 36985 bp, 35 predicted proteins | sample 4_EtaG_FD_184076 | JGI IMG/M metagenome (GOLD analysis project Ga0208919, IMG submission 184076) | Marine viral communities from the Subarctic Pacific Ocean - 4_ETSP_OMZ_AT15127 metaG (SPAdes) (version 3) | ecosystem: Environmental > Aquatic > Marine > Oceanic | place: Pacific Ocean | collected...
CCTTGCACCAAGGCGTAGCGGAACTGCTGAGCATCAAACCGCCACTGGGACGCCGCCGCGCTACGCAACACCAGCACGCGCAGTTTTTCTTCACGCTCGGCGTTGATAACGATAAACGGCCGCTTAAGCAAGGCGCGACGCGCCCACACATTGCCCTGAGTGGGATAACCCGCTTCATGGTACATGGCGGCTAGCTGAAACAGCCCCTGGGCATTATTCGGGCGCAGCGCCACCAGATGGTGCATTGCGCTTAAAGCGGCGCGGTCTTGCCCTAGCTGTGCATGCAGGCGCGCCAAGCGTTCAAAGACTTCCGGCTGATTGGGCAACTGATAAGACGCACTCAATAACGAAGAAAGCGCCTCTTGCGGTTTGCTGTGTTGCATTTGCAGCGTACCCGCGAGCAACAACGCCTGAGGGTTTGCCGGGTCGCTTTGTTGCAGCTTTGCCAGCAGGGTCTCGGCCAGCTCAGTTTGCTCATGAGCCAGCGCCGTGCGGATATTATCCAGCTGTTGTTGCGACTGCTGCGCCAACGGCGAAGGCGGCATAGCGGCTTGCCGACGCTGGCGGGCGGAGTTCGGTGATTTTTTCGACGTGCGAGCCATACGAGTAATCCTGTGGGCGAGCGCTACCGGCGCTGTGTAAAGGTGGCTCGATAGTAGCAAACAATGGGATGAGAGGTGCCAGACTTAGCTAATCAGCAGGTAGGAAATCGCTTCAGCGGACGAGGGGTTTGCCTATTCCCCAAGATCCAGTGCTGTGTCATGGCGAGGAGCGCAGCGACGTGGCCATCTCTGGCTTGGCCGGCCCCCATGATTACTTCACTGCGTACCGAGCCGGTTTAAGCAATCATTCAGGAACCTGACATATAGCCTCTTTCTCTTAATACTCTCCGCGCAACTCCCTTCTCGCTCTCTGAGCTGCCCGTAAAACCTTTGCTTTTTATTATTTTTACAAGCTCTTCATCAGGCTTTTGCTCATATTCTTGCTTGAGTTCTTTGAGCTCACCGGCTTTTTGCTCAATACCGTTAGAGACTACCGTAGCGGTATTTCCAAGGAATTTTGCGGTTTTGTAGCTGACCGTACCAAACTTGTTCCAAAATCCCATAGCGCCTCCCTATAAATTCACAGCTAACTTAGCAACCATCGTGCACTTCGAGTTTAGCGATCTGGACAAGTCCGCTTATCATGTTGATAGCTACCGCAAACACTACACCGCCTAGCATCCGGGCATGTTTGTACATTATGACCGGTTCGGCCACAGCCAGAGCAGCGTGACGGTTTTGGGCAATTCCTTGCCGTATGACTTCCTGATCCACAAAACGAACATGCCATCTTGCAATGTCTCCCTTAAAGCATAAAAACGGGGCCTTTCGGCCCCGTTATATATCGATCAATTAGCTTTAGCGCTAACCAATTAACCCAACAGAGACAGAACGCTCTGCGGCAGCTGGTTGGCCTGGGCCAGTACCGACGTACCGGCCTGCTGGAGGATCTGGTTCTTGGTCATGTTAGCCACTTCTGTTGCGTAGTCGGCATCTTCGATGCGCGAACGAGCAGAAGACAGGTTGGTTTCGTTGGTGCTCAGGTTGGTGATGGCAGACTCAAAACGGTTCTGCACCGCACCCAGCTCAGAACGCAGGCTATCCACTTGGTTCAGTGCAGAATCTAGCGCTGCCAGCGGGTCTTCGGTTACAGTGGAGTCGCTCACTGCTTCCTTGGTCAGCTTGCCATCCTCAGTGGAGAATATCTCATTTGCAGCGCCATCAGTAATCTTGCCATTATCGTTCACGTAAACGGTAGCATCTGCACTAGCACTCAGACTATTGTCGCCGCTAAAGCCAGATGTATAGGTAGTAGCATCGGCTGTTACTGCAGCAGCGTTGTAACCGCTGATAGCAGTATTGTCATCTTTGAGAATGTATTGATCACCAGTCGTGCCCGTTGTATCGCCGTCCATATCAAACTTGAAGGCGTTGGTAGTATCATTGGTGATTTGGTTTTTCAACGCATCAGATTCAATAGACTCGTTAACAGTATCGATGTCACCCGATGTTGTTGTTGATGACTCTTTGTAAACAGTGCCATCGGCAGTGGTGATGCTACCAGATGCAGAAGCTTGATCAATTTCCCCAAGCTCAGTTACCAAATCATCAATCGTCGCTTGGCTACCACCTTGGTTAGTTTCACTCAGGTTTTGACTACCTGCTGCCCCTGTCAAATACAGGTTTTCACCTGTTGCCGCATTGGTTAATGTGCCAGATGACGAGATGTTAACTTGTGTTTCTGCGCCGCCCAGCTTCACAGTAACGGTATTGGTTTCACCAGCAGCCGGAGTCAGACCTAAATCGCTATCAAAATTACCCGCCAAAGTCACATCTGTTTGACTAAAGCTGAAAGAGTTGGATTCCGCATCAAACGTGTAAGCGGTGCTGTCCGTGGCACCAGTTGCGTCAGTTTGTGTAATCACTGCGCCGTCTTCCAAGTTGGCAAACAGGTCATCAGCGGTTGAAACTGTGTTGAAGCCATTCGCCAGATACTCGCCGGGCGTAGCGGTTTCTGCAAAGCCATTGGCCAGCAGGCTTTGTACATCAGCAGCGTCGTTTTTAGCGCCGGTACCATTTACGTTAAAACCTTTAAGGTTCAGTGTTTCTGAATTAATTTCTTTAAGATTAACGGTAATCGCTTCACCATCGTTTGCGCCAACCTGAATCTGAAGACCGTTGTCGCTTGCCAGCACTTTGGTGCCGTTAAAGTCGGTCTGGCCAGAGATACGATCGATTTCTTCCAGACGCTGGTTAATTTCATCCTGGATGGAAGTCAAATCATTTTCTGAATTCGTGCCGTTTTGTGCTTGAACAGTCAGCTCACGGACACGCTGCAAGTTGTCGTTTACCTGATTCAGGGCGCCTTCAGCGGTTTGCGCAACGGAGATACCGTCGTTAGCGTTACGCTGTGCCTGACCCAGACCGGTGATCTGTGCAGACATACGGTTGGCGATGGCTTGGCCGGCCGCATCATCCTTGGCACTGTTGATACGCAGACCGGAAGACAAGCGCTCCATGGAAGTGGTAAGCGCGTTTTTCGACGCGTTCAGGTTTTGCTGGCCGATCATCGACGTAATGTTGGTATTGATCACTGACATGGTGTGATACTCCTTGCTTTGGACACTGGCCTTGAAGGCCCGCTTTTCGGCCACGTTGTGTGCCGTTATATTAATTAACGGCTCCACGAGGGAAATCTTTAGGGGAAGTAGCAAAAAAATATGTAAAAGTAGGTAACTGAAAGATGGGGATTTTCATGCTTTGGCGGGGAGGCCGTTGGGAGTATGAAATGGCTCGCTGGGTTTGCGATGACACCGCGCCTTGGTCGCGAGCTAAAGCTGACCCACAATGATAAAAGCTACTTCTTACGGCCTAGCTGAGCATCCATTGCATCGAACTGCTGGGTGAGGTAGGAGCTTGTGCTGTTCATTTGCATGATCATTATATCCAACTGACTGAACTGGCTGCGGTAGCGGGCGAGAGTGCCTTCAATGCTTTTTTCCATGCGCTCAAAACGCGTGTCTAAACTCTTAACGCGGTTTTCTGCGCCTGTGATCGCGCCTTTGAGCACACCGTTACTGCCGAGCATCTGCTCTACTGATGCGCCTAGTTTTCCGGCTAAGCCCCCCTCTTTGGCCTCACCGGCAAAAAAGTCACTGAGCGCTTGAGGGTTATTGGCTACTAAATCGCTAAGTTTGGCATCGTCGATTTTTAATTTTCCGTCGCGCTCTAGCGTAATACCTAGCTGGTTTAATGTGGAAAACTCCCCTCCTTCCATACCACCAGTCAGCACGCTGCGCAGGCGCGATTCAATCGTGCGGACAGCATTATCGCCCAGCAGCTTACCCACGGTGTCGCTATCGGCGTCAAAGGCCGTCAACGTGCCGATGGTGCCTTTTAAATCGTTAAACGCTTTGACAAAGCCGTTAATCGCTTCGCGCTGCCTTAGCGTGTCGCGTTCAATGGTAACCGTGCTAGAAGCGGTTTCGCCTTCTGCAATACTGAGCTCAGCGAGGTTGAGCGTCACGCCTTGAATAGCGCCTTCAATCTGGTTCTTGGCGCTACTAATCGCAATGCCATTAACGGTTAACGCCGCATCCTGCCCTTGTTGCTTGGCCCTAGCTTCTGTCGCTTCACCAAATGGGCCGGTTACTACAGCATCTGCTGCATCTACAAAGCTAAAACTGTCAATAGAGGCATCGACACCGGTAGCTTTGGAGCTTAGCGCCAGCCGGTAGCCTTCGCCATCGTTGATAATAGTCGCGTTTACGCCTGATTCTTTGTTGGCATTAATCGAATCACGAAGCTCATTTAGCGTACTGTCTGCTGCGACAGCAATATCCACTGAATCGCCATTGCCAAACGTGAGCTTGAGCGCGGTAGCACCTTGCAGATCGAGCGGTTGATCTTTTGTATCAACACGCGCAGAGGCGAGCGTGCCCGAGGTCGCCAATTGGCTAACTTCTACCCGGTAACTACCTGGCAATGCACTCGCGGTAGTCGTGGCGGTAACACCATCACCACGAACACTCGCGGAAAGGCTTTGGTAGAGCTTGGGGTCATTGATTTTGGTTACTGCATCTTGAAACGCATCGAGTGAGGTTTGCAGTTGACCATAGGCAGAAATTTTGGCTTGCTGTTGCTCTTTTTGCAGAGTGATGGGGGCGAGCTTACCCCGCTCGGCTTCTTGTAATTGATCCAACAGGCCGGTCAGGTCAAGACCCGAACCAACGCCAAGGGAGGTTATTGTCGCCATACTGGGTATTCCTCAGTGAAAAGGCTAAACCAAAAACATTACGCGCACTTATGTGCACCATTACAACTGATGGTTACCTTATCGACTGAAAAGAGGGCGACTTTAGCGCTTTTTCTTCTGCTAAACTTGGACAACTTATTTTTCTAATAAAAACGCCTGCTTAGCGCAGGCGTCAGAAACGTCAATTTCTAGCTTTCAGTATCAATTACGGCCTAGCTGTGCGTCTAAGGCATCGAACTGCTTCGTAAGATAGCTACTGGTCTGATTCATTTGCGCGATCATGCCATCTAACTGACCAAACTGCGCACGGTAGCTAGACATCGTTCGCTCAATTGATTGTTCCATGCTGGTATAACGCTCTACAAGCGATGCTTTGAGGTCTTCTGCCCCGCTAATAGCCCCTGCCACTCGGCCGTTAGAGCTAAGCAATTGTTCGACAGTAGTATTCACTTGCCCCGCCATACCCGCTTCATCCGCATCGCCTGCGAAGAAGGTTGAAAGCGCACCTTGGTTATTGGCGATGGCATCGTCTAGTTTAGACGCGTCGATTTCAAGCTTGCTATACCCAAGCTCGCTATCGTACTTATGCGAAATGCCGATATCACTGAGAATGGAGACCTCGCCCTCAACAGCCCCACCCAACACGCTACGCAAGCGCGATTCGACAGTGCGTACAACGCTATCGCCCAACAGCTCACCCGCCTCGCTAGTATCGGCATTGAAACTGGTTAGATCGCCAATTTTGTCTTTAAGATCGTTGTAAGCATTTACAAAACCCGTTACTGCTTCGCGAACCTTCAGCGTATCCTGCTCTACTTTAACAGTGCTCTCGCCCTCTTCTTGAAGGTTCAGCGTTACGCCCTGGATAGCGCCTTCAACCTGATTAGTGGAGCTGGTGATGTCAATGCCGTTGACGGTAAGCGCTGCGTCAGTACCGCTTTGCAGCGTATTGGCGGTATCTGAAGTGAACGGGGCAGTACCGTCAAAACTGAAATCAGCGATAGAGGCATCTGCGCCGGTTTCACTAGAGCTAAGCGCAAGGCGGAAATTGGTACCATCATTAACAATAGTCGCGTTCACCCCAGCGCCTTCAGTGGCGTTAATCGTATCGCGAATATCTTCCAGAGTGCTGCCTGACGCTATATCGACCTCTTGAGTGGAACCATCAGCAAAGTTCAGGGTTAATTTTTGGTCAGCATCTGTGATTGCCTCATCGGCGGCTGTCACCCCTTCTGAAGCAAGTGTGCCGCGAGTGGCTAGAGTGTCAACGGTAACGTTATAGCTGCCTGGCTGCGCTTCCGCATCAGCAGCGGCAGTAATGGCTGAACCACCCACATTAGTGGAGAGGCTTTCGTAAAGAGCACTGTCATTGAGCGCATCAGCAGCAGTTTGAAACTGCGAGAGCGCGCTCTTCAACTGCCCGTAGGCGGAAATCTTGGTCTGCTGGGTTTCCTGCCGCGCCGCAAGCGGAACAAGCTTCTTTTCCTCAGCGTCTTGCAACTGATCCAATAAGCCGTTGAGATCCAGGCCTGAGCCAATACCAAGTGATGTAATGGAAGCCATACTTTACCGTCCTCTTTTATAACGTCATCACGTTGTTGCCTACACTGCCCGTGAAGAAATTTATCATCCTAGTAGTTAATAGCTATCGACCATTTGAAATTAAACTTAAATCTTTTTTTGCTCACCACCTAATCGTGGCTCTTCCGCCCTACCCCAACGTAACGCAGCCCCGCTTCTTTAACGGCACTTGGCGTGTACAAATTACGCCCATCAATGACGACTTTTCCAGCCAATTGGTCGGCTAGCCAATCAAAATCGACACTGCGAAACTCTTTCCACTCGGTGCAGATCACTAGGGCATCTGCGCCTTTGACTGCCTGGATACGGTCGCCTGCTAGCATCAAGTCATCCCGCTCCCCGTAAATACGTCGGCATTCTGCTATGGCTTCGGGATCAAACGCCTGCACCTTAGCGCCCGCTTGCCAGAGTGCTTCCATTAACGTGCGGCTTGGGGCTTCACGCATATCATCCGTATTGGGTTTAAAGGCCAAGCCCCATACTGCAATGGTCTTACCGCTTAGATTGCCTAAGTTATCTTGCAGTTTTGTGAACAGGGTCTGCTTTTGGCGTAAATTCACTGACTCGACGGCGGTGAGCAGTTCCGGCATATAGCCTAATTGACGCGCGGCACGCTCTAACGCCTGGACATCTTTGGGGAAGCAGGAGCCGCCGTAGCCACAGCCAGGGTATATAAAGTGGTAGCCAATACGTGGGTCGCTGCCAATCCCTCGGCGCACGTCTTCAACGTCCACTTCGAGCCGTTCGGCAAGATTGGCGATCTCGTTCATAAAGCTGATTTTGGTGGCGAGCATGGCATTGGCGGCATATTTGGTCAGCTCTGCGGCCCGCACGCTCATAAACATCAGCTTTTCGTGGTTGCGGTTATAGGGGGCGTAGCACTCTTGCATATGCGCTTTTACCCGCTCGCTTTCCGTGCCAACGATAATCCGCGCGCCACGGGTAAAGTCTTCGATAGCCGCCCCCTCCTTCATAAACTCAGGGTTCGAACACACATCGAATTCGAGTGATGCACCGCGCTGTTCGAGCACATCGCTGATAACGGCGTGGACTTTTTCCGCGGTGCCCACCGGCACGGTAGACTTATCAATCACCAGCTTATAGCTATCCATATGCTGGCCGATCGTGCGCGCCACCTCTAGCACATAGCGCAAGTCGGCACTGCCATCTTCATCGGGCGGCGTTCCCACGGCGATAAACAGCAGTTCGCCATCGGCTACCGCCTGGGCAGCGTCGGTAGTAAAGCGTAAACGGCCAGCCGCCACGTTATGGGCAACGATAGTGCTTAGCCCTGGCTCGAAGATCGGCACCTCTCCGCCATTAAGCTGATCAATCCGATCAGCGTTAACATCCATACAGGTGACCTGATGACCAACATCGGCTAAACAAGCACCTGCAACAAGGCCGACATAACCGGTTCCGAATACACTGATATGCATGACTTATTAACTCGCTAAAATACGTGGTAGCGAGCGTAGCACATTGACCTACCATTGATGAGTTCAATAGTGGGAGATTCTCTCTAAATTATAGACCTTGGTCTAACATCGACTTTGGTTTATAATGCGCTGCAACAAGCCCGACTTGGTGCTGACCGCAGGAGAACATGCTATGACTCCGAGACTTATGACTTCAGAACCTACGCCTCCAGAACTGACGAAAGAACGCTCTACTCCATCGTCTTATGGGACATCGACCACCGCAAACGTTCAACGTAGCCTTCGCCAGTGTTTATCGATTGCCGCTGAGCTGCTGTACGATCATGGTCATGTGCTCGAAACCATTACCCTTCCCCAGCGCGGCTTAGCCCGCCGCGAGTTGTCGGCACTTAGTTCTGCCGCGCCCACCTGGGCAACCTGCCAACAGGTGATGGAAGACAGTGAGGCAGCAACCTTTAATGAGTATGGCCGTTTTGTATTAACCTGCCTTGGCCGCGAATTGATGTTTGATATGTTTGGTCAAGGGGCCGCTGACTGCGCCTAATCCCTCTGACGCCAAGCATTGCTGCCCTAAACAGCTGATCAAAAAAACGCCCATAAGCGAAAGCTTTGGGCGTTTTTTGCTTGGTCTTATGTTCTTCAGGCTCATTTTTAAAGCCTGACCCTATAAGACCTAGTTCTATGTAGCTTAGCGCAGGCCGAGCATTGACAGAATGAACAGCACAACCACGATAAGGCCAATAATGTAGATAATATTACGCATAGGGCACTCCTTGCTTATTGCGTTTTAGGGAAATCAAAGGCTTGCTTACCCATTAGCCAACACCTCCAGCCTAGCAGGCTTTTTCTGCTTTTGCGTAATATGGCTTCATTTTCGCCCCCGGACACGCCCTACCTGCTTGATCTCTTCAAGTGAGATAGGGTGCTCATGCTTGAAGAGCTCGGCAATTTCGCGTGTGGCACCCAGCGCTGTGGCAATGAGCACTAGGCCATCGAGAGTTATTTGCCCACTGGATTCGAATCGTTTAATGGTGGACTCAGAAATACCCGCCATCTGCGCCAAGGTTTTACGGGAAAGGTTCTGCGCCAGTCGCGCTTCTCGTGCATTGGCACCGACCTGCTGGGACAGTTCACCAGGGGCAAGTAGAGAGTGAGTCAGGGCCATGGAAACCTCTAAATAATGGCTCATTTATAATCCATTATACACTAAAAATGGCTATAAAAGACCACATGTGATCTTTTAAGACACAGACACATAGTTCCAGGCTCAGAAAGTACTACCTGGCCTTACTTCTAGCGGTTATCTGCTGTGGAACCTCTGCTACTTCTAAACCTCGAACCGTTGCCACTTATACCGAAGGTGTTGCGATGCGCGCTACTGCTTTGCTTGTTTCGTTTGCTGTTACTTCGTTGTTACCCACCGCCTATGCAGCCGCTAATGAACCTTCTGCAAACACACTCCAGACGCTAGACCGGCAAACCCGCCAGCTAAACCGCGTGCACAGCGTGGTAGTGGCCTATGACGGTGAGATTATCCACGAGCTTCACCAAGGTGGGCCGGGGGTGGCGTCGCCTACCAATATTAAATCGCTGTCCAAAACGGTGCTGGCTGCCATTACGGGTGCAGCGATTGAAACGGACATCATTGAATCCGCTGAGCAACCTATGGTGGCGCTGTTTGGCGAGCATCTACCGCGCGGTATTGATCCGCAAGTTGGGGATATCACCGTGGCGCATCTGCTCGCCCAGCAGGCTGGGCTTGAGCGCACTTCTGGCAGCAACTATGGCGCCTGGGTGGCCAGCGCCAACTGGGTGAACGATGCGATGACGCGCCCATTCGTGGATGAGCCGGGTGGGCAGATGCTCTATTCCACCGGCACCAGCCATCTACTTTCCGCCGCACTCACCCACGCCAGCGGCGAGACGACCCATTCCCTTGCCCAGCGCCTATTGGGTGATCCGCTTAATATCACCATTCGCCCCTGGCTACGCGACCCCCAAGGGATCTACTTTGGCGGCAATGATATGCAGCTCTCGCCACGAGCACTCATTGAGGTAGGCGAGCTGTATCGTAATGATGGCGTCGTAGTGAATGAAGCAGGAGGCGAGCAGCGCATTCTGCCGGAGGGTTGGGTGGAAGAATCATGGCAGCCGCGCGGTACATCGCGCTGGACTGGCGACGGATACGGCTATGGTTGGTTTATTACGCAGTTGGCAGGCGAAGACGTGTACTACGGGCGTGGCTATGGCGGTCAGGCGCTTTACGTTATTCCAGAACGTGAGATGACTGTAGTGATCACCTCAGACCCTAACCCACCCTCGCCGGGCGGGCAGTTCCAGCAGCGGTTAAACAGGCTGGTAGAAGGTTTGTTAGCTGAAAATGACGAGTAGCACAGCCAGGTCGCGGGTGCGCTTACTCGCCTTTATGGCCTAGGCTCATCAAGTAGAGCGCGGCGGCCAGCGCCAGCACTGAAAGCGCTAAGTAGATGGCTTCCAGGGGCGTGGCAAAACGGATATCCACCACGGCGCGGAAAAACTCAATGATCACCGCTAGAATCACCACCCGGGCGATTTTATCTTTCAGTTGGTCTAATGAAGCGACGTTAAACGGGTGGCGCAGATTACTCGCTTCGGCTTGGTCAATACGGGAGACAAACAGTCGGTAAACACCTAAGCCGAAAATCAGCAATACGATGGCAATCAGATAGATGTCCACCGCAATGATGATATCGGGCACCAGGCTGTCGTGAATGTCCTGGGTGCCACCCAATAGGTAGTAACCCATCACGTCGGCGACTACCTTGAAAATATCCACGGTACCGACGATAAACAGCATCAATGAACCCAATAAGCTGGGCACGACCGCCAGCATGACCAAAAAGCGCGAATTCCACAGCGCTGTTTCAATGCGTCGCTCCCAGTGGCTCTGGCTCTCGGGGGGCTTAGGCGGCGTTGAAACCGGATCAGTCATGGCATACTCCTGTTGTTATATAAAAGTTGTTATATAACGCTGCTATATCAGACTCATCGTGATCAATACGCAGGTGGCGACGAACAGCACGAACCCCAGCAGTAGCACGATACCATCACGGGCAACCAAGCCTAACCCCAGCAGGGTAAGCGCAAGCCCCGCTCCGTTGGCCGAAAAGGGAATAAACTCCATCGGCGGCATGGCCAAGGCAATCAATAAGCACATCAAGGCAGTTACCCGGATACCGATGTAGCCCGTCAGCCAAGGTAATCGCACCCGCAATAGTCCATCTATCCAGCGGGCAGGCTTTTTCATCAGCTGAATGCCTTTATCAAACTTTTGACGGGAGAGAGAGCGTTTTAGCAACCAACGGGGCAGCCAAAACGCCTCACTTCCCGCTAGTAACTGTACGGAAACCAGCAATACCAATGCGGCCATTAAGGTCGGCATGCCGGGTATATCGCCAATGATCGGGGTGAGCGTAATCAGCCCGGCAACCAGCAGCAGCGGCCCAAACGAGCGCCGCCCAACGGCGTGAACAACATCGTCAACGCTGACCCGCGAAGCATCCTGCTCCATACGCTCAATCGAGCTGATTAGATCCATTAAATTCGAGTCTTCGTTGCGGTTATGCATCGGGTTTATTGCGCTCCTCTACGTGCAGTTTGGTACGGATAAAATCGCTATGGCTAACATACAGTAAATCCGCCAAGCGACGAATACGGTGCTCTTCAAGCGGGTCAACGCTGCCATCGGCCCAGGCCAGCTGCCACATTTGCGCGACCAGCTCACAGCGCTGGTCGTAGTTATAGTGCTCTTTGATCAGGCTAACAAACTGGTAATGATCGACGGCCTCATCCACTTCTGTTTGTGCCAACGTCATCAGCTCTTCCACATCGCTAGCGCTGAGCTGGTAGCGCTCGGTCAGCATAAGGCGCAGCGCGGCAAGCTCTTCATCGGTGGTGTCATAATCGGCGCGGACGATTTCACACAGCAGTGCTGCGGTGGCCAGTTCCAGGGTAAGCGTTTGATTTTCGCGCTGCTCGGGTTGCGCCAGCGAGCGCTGGAAGAAATCACTAATGGCGTTCAGCATTTTACTCTCCATTTATAGCTACCGACTTCTGACCGTACTTAAGCCTTGAAGTGCATTCATAGATATTGGGTAACTATTAAGTACGAGTTGCGGAAGCACTTAGGGTATACCCAAATGAGTATCACTGAGTGAAAAACCATTATTAAGCGGATACACATAGGGCAGCCTCAGGGCTGCCCTCTTTAGTGCGATGAGTGAGGATACTGACTAGCAGGTTATTGCTTATCAAGCAGAGCTTCCAAGCTATCTGCCGTCAGAATCTGTACTACCCACTCGTCTAGCTGCGTGTCTGAAGCCAATGTCAGGCGCTGATCTGCCCAATCGGGCATCTCACCAAACTTCAAGGCGATTTGCTTACGCAACGTACCTTCCACTCCTTCATGACGCCCTTCCTGGCGCCCTTCTTGACGCTCTTTTTCTCGCTCAAAGCGCTCAACAGTGTTGACATAAGGCATGTGTTTTTCCTCCTGTATGGCGTAGACCGCCTGGACAAACTCAGACTCCAGAGCTCTCGGCAGTTGGAGCATCCAGTCGATGATATTGAACAACCGCACAATCTGTTCACGGCTGTAGCCTCGTTCATACAGCAGCCGAATGAGAGCAATCTTGACATCCTTACGCGTTGCACCGTCCTTCAATCGCTTAGCGTAGATCTGGGCCATGACCACCAGCGCAAAGACGTTATCGCTTGCTTCGAGCTTCGTCCAGTTTGCTTCCCAATCCATCAGTTTAGCCGTGGGGAAGGTAAAGGTCAGCTCGCATCCCCAGCGCTGATAGCGAAAAGTGGTGGGCCGGAAGCTATCGCGGATATCTGCCAACACCGCCAAGCTCACCACATCCACCCCGTAGCGGTCACGTAGCCGGTACTGATAGGTGTACATTCGCTCAGAAAACGCCTCCTCCGGCTCCCCCTGCACCTCAACGTGGATCAGAACCCACGTCTCGCTGCCGTCCTGTGCATAGACCTTGATCAACTTGTCGGCGTAACGCCTGCCACTGTTGGCATCCGCTGTAATCTGCTGTAACTCCTTATCGAGAAAGCTAAAGCCTTTCGACCAATCCACTTGTTCATGAATGGCTGGGAACAGCAGATCCAAAAATTCTTGGCAGTACCCATCAAGCGCCATTTTCCAAGGACTGTCGTGGTCAGCAGGCTGGGAGGTATCCGCTTCGCTCATGCAAACTCCTATTCCACTCAAATGCTAGCACAGTGGCGCCTAGCTAGCGCGATACCCCTTCATGCTATCTGCACATCAACAAAAAAGAGCTCTACTGACTAGATGCCCTTACCTCAATCCTTCTTGGTAAGCTGCTCTCTTAACTGCTTGGGCACTTGCTTGATAATCAGGCGATCCTGAGTGGCATCGTACTCGATGCTTGAGCCCAGCAGGTGCGAATCAAAGCTAATCGAAACGCCACCCGCTCGGCCGGTAAAGCGGCGGAACTGGCTCAAGGTGCGCTTATCGGGAGGGATCTCCGGCGAGAGCCCGTAATCGGCGTTGCGAATATGGTCGTAAAAGGCTTTCGGCTGCTGTTCGTCCACCAGCCCAGAAAGCTCTTCCAAGGTCATTGGCTCGCCACGGCGAAGCTGTTCATTGGCGTAATCCACCAGCGTGTCGGTTTTTTCTCGGCTCACCTCGTCGTCGTAATCCTCTTTCTCGACGTAGTCGCTAAACGCTTTTAGCAGCGTGCGGGTTTCGGCCGGAGCATCGACGCCCTCTTCCATACCCAGCAATGCGACCAAACCCTCAGCGAGTTTTTTACCGCCGCGATCTTTGAGGAACGAGACATACTGGGCATTCGGTGCCTCGCTCTGCCATTGGGTAAGGTTGATACGCGCCGCCAGGGTAAGCTGGCTGGTGTTGAGCTGGGCAGCAGGCACCGCGTGGTGGTCATCATTAATGCCAATCCCTTCGCGCTGGTGCACCAATGCCATCAGCAGCGTTTCAGTATCACCCTGGCGCTGGTGGCTGAACACTAAGTAACCACTTACTGACAACTGCTCCTGAAGCTGCTTGGCGAGCCGTTCAGCCAGTTCAACAGAAAGCTCAGCAAAGCTTTTATCGCCCGCCAAATAGTCGCGCAACCACATGGCAAGCGGCCCTGCCTGTTCACCCTCTTCGGCAAAGCGCCCCCAGCCTTTGGGCTTGGTGTTGTAGGTGTCATTGAGCGCACCCACCAGGCTCGCCATCACCGAATCGTCACTGGGCGCTGCCTGCTCTGATTGAGGCGCAGCGGTTAGGGTTAGGCGCTCACCGTCAAGCGTCGGATCGAGGCGGTGCACAATACTTTGCAGTAGTGGCATAAAGGTCTACTAGCTTCCAGGGTTTAAAAAAAGAGTCAGGGTTTGAGGCGGTAACCGGTACGGAAAATCCAGCCAATGGCGACCAGGCAGGCCGCGAGAAAGAGGGCAATCATGCCCACACTCGCGGCAAGGCTTACATCGCTGATACCGTAAAAGCTCCAGCGAAAGCCGCTCACCAGATACACCACGGGGTTTGCCAGGGTAATGGTTTGCCAAAACGGCGGCAGCATATCAATGGAGTAGAAGCTGCCACCCAAAAAGGTCAGCGGGGTGATCACTAACAGCGGCACCAGCTGCAGTCGGTCAAAGCCATCGGCCCAAATGCCGATGATAAAACCCAACAGGCTAAAGGTGACAGCCGTCAGCACCAGAAAGAACAACATCCAAAACGGGTGGGCGATTTCCAACGGTACAAACAAGCCCGAGGTCGCCAAAATAATCGCCCCCAGCAGAATCGATTTCGAGGCTGCCGCCCCCACGTAACCGATCACAATTTCTAAATGCGAGATAGGCGCCGACAGCAGCTCGTAAATACTGCCAGAAAACTTCGGAAAGAAGATGCCGAAAGAGGCGTTTGAGACGCTTTGGGTCAACAGCATCAACATAATCAGACCCGGTACAATAAAAGCGCCGTAACTAACGCCGTTGACCTCACTGATGCGCGAGCCAATTGCGGCACCAAAGACGACGAAGTAAAGCGACGTGGAGATGACCGGCGAGACAATACTTTGCAGCAGCGTGCGGCGCGTGCGCGCCATTTCCGCCATATAAATAGCGCGAACGGGATGCAGGTTCATGCTCGCTCCTTAACCAAATCAACAAAAATATCTTCAAGCGAGCTTTGCCGAGTATTCAGATCTTTAAAGGTGACACCCTCTCGCTCAAGTGCGGTCAACAGCTCCGAAATCGCGTGACCATCCTCTTCCTGGCTACCGTCATAGGTGTAGATCAGCTCATACCCTTCAGCGGCCAGGCTTAGCTCAAAGCGCTGCAGGTTTGCAGGTATCTCTGCCAGCGGGCTGTGCAGGTTCAGGGTTAGCTGTTTGCTGCCCAGTTTGCTCATTAACGCCGCTTTTTCTTCCACCAGCACCAGCTCACCGCGATTAATAACGCCGATGCGGTCGGCCATCTCTTCGGCTTCTTCGATGTAGTGGGTCGTCAAAATAATCGTCACGCCGTTATCGCGTAGCTGGCGCACCACTTCCCACATATCCCGGCGCAGTTCAACGTCGACCCCTGCAGTGGGCTCATCCAAAAACAGTATGCGCGGCTCGTGGGAAAGTGCTTTGGCAATTAGCACACGGCGCTTCATGCCACCCGAGAGTGTCATCAAGCGGTTGTTGCGCTTATCCCAAAGTGCCAGCGATTTAAGCACTTTTTCGATATGCGCAGGATTGGGCGCTTTGCCAAACAGACCACGACTGAAACTGACGGTGTTCCAGACGGTTTCAAACGCTTCGTTGGTCAGCTCTTGGGGCACTAACCCAATGCGCTCGCGGGCTTGGCGGTAGTGGGTAATATTATCGAACCCGTCTACCAACACATGACCAGCGGAGGGGTTAACCAAACCGCAGACCACACTAATCAACGTGGTCTTACCTGCGCCATTGGGGCCAAGCAGGGCAAATATCTCGCCACGGTGGATAGTTAAATCGATATGGGTCAACGCCTGAAAGCCACCCTCGTAGGTTTTGTTCAGGCCGTTAATAGTAATAATCGGGTCGTTCAAGGCGTACTCCTCACGTTGCGGTCGAATGACCGCAACGCTTGACGGCCTTTTAGGCGCAATTAAGAGCGTTTGGTTAGGAAAAGTTAAGTGCGTTCGGTAATTTCCAGTAGATGGTAACCAAACTGGGTTTTCACTGGGCCGTGTACTTGGCCTACTTCGTCGTTAAAGACGACTTTATCGAACTCGGGCACCATCTGGCCGGGGCCAAAGCTGCCAAGGTCGCCGCCTTGACGGCTGGAGGGGCAGCTGGAGTGCTCTTTAGCGACTTCAGCAAAGTCGCGGCCATTTTGAATTTCTTCTTTGAGTGCTAGGCACTGCTCTTCGCTGCTGACCAAAATGTGGCGGGCGCTGGCGCGTGTCATAGGTTGCTCCTAGTTAATGAAGTTCTGAGGGTCATTCGGGGCGATAGTTTACCACGGCTTACCCAAGGCTCCGCTATAACGCAACGCCTCGCCCACACGGGCCAAGGTGCGTTCGTGAGCGCTTACCGCCTCTGGCCCGCGAGTACAGGTGGCAATCACCCAGGGCCCTTGTGTTGCCGTATCCGCGTTAGTGCGCTGGGCTATACCGGCATCGCAGCTACGCCGCTGCTGAGTGCCGGTTTTATGGGCGAAGCTTATGCCGCTCCCCATACCTGCCTTAAGACGCTGTTTGCCGGAACTGGTTCGCTGCATAAGCGCCAACAACGTTTGCCGCTGCTCGTCGTTTAAATCATCCATGGCACTTCCTTGTTGAACAGAGTGCAGGCTGGCGAGCAGGTCGCCAAAGGCGCTTAGGGTGCCCACGTTTTCACCACTGGCTTCGTAAGCATCAAACGCATGGTCGTAATCAGGCTGGGTGAAGGACGCCGTACTAACGTCTAGAACGCGGGCTAACGCCTGACCACGCTGGCTCACCGAGTGCTGACGCAGGGCGATAAAGTCCATTCCGCCAAGCTCTCGCGCATCAGGGTGGAGTTCACCGTAAACGCCTTGGCGAACGCCGACCAACTTCGAGATAGGGCCGAGTTCATCGGGGTTGCCGCCGCTTGCGGCGATCATCGCACGGGCGCGTGCGTTAACTGCCGCCAGCCCCACGCGGTCAATCAGCATATCGGTGGCAGTGTTATCGCTGACGGTAATCATCTGCTCCATCAAGTAACGGATAGAGATAGGCGTGCCGGGGTCGTGCCAATTAGTGGGGCCCGCGCCATCGACAAAGTCACTACGCGCAAGCGTTAACCGATCATCCAACGTCAGCGTACCCATCTGGCGCTCTGCAAGCACCTGCGCTGCCACCGGTATTTTAATCAGCGAGGCTAAATACCAAGGATCATCGGCACGCCATGAAAACGCTTCACCACTGGCGAGGTTTTGTACATAAACGCCCAGTTGCCCCTCAAAGATGTCTTCGATAGCCTTCAAGCGCGCGGTTAAATCGCCCTGCCAGGTGCTCTTTTTATCGACTTCATAGTACCAATGAGCATCGTACCAATTTGTATCATACTCATTGGCATGAGCAGGGAGCGCTATAATCAGCGCTACTGCCACCAGCCCACGTTGTATCCAGTGTCGCAATTCGTCACTCCAGCAGTTATTGATCGTTTTTAACGGTATTTAGCCATCCAACGGGTCAACCAAATCCACGCTGCAGCGCCAAGTATCAACAGGCCGCCCACGCCAAGCGCCTGTGGATAGGTGTACATTCCCTCGCCTTCCCACAAAAAGCGCAGCACTAAGAAAATCATCACAATGTGGAAAATAAACGCTTTAAGGGCATTTGAACCGACCATCGTCAGCGGCAAAAGTGCCTTGGCGGCTTTGGCGCCACCGGCTAAAGCGAGGGCTAACAGCACCAGCGCACCGCCCAGGCTAAACAGCATAAACTCAAACCCTGGCGGGTGTTTGCCGACATTGTTGGCCACCGCCAGCATCGCCGCATGTACATCGCCACTGATAAACGCCAACGCATAAAACCCCGCCACCATCATCGCACCCAGGCTCAACAGAGTGAGTACTAAGCGGCGCCGTTTGGCGGAGTCAAAGTAGCAGCGCAGCAACGCTTCGCCGATGAGTAGGCCCACCAAAATCAACGGCGCGCGACTGATCTGCCCCCAGGTGTAATGGTCTTCATGATCTACCAGCAGCGCCTTCAGAACATCGTTGCCACCAAACGTAAGGCTTTGCAGCCAAATAGTCAGCGCGGTTAATGCGCCAATGGTGGCAAGCCGACTCCAGAGCGGCGCCCGCGCCCAGAGCGGCAGAATCAGCGGCACCCAAAGCAGCGCGATGGCGTAGAAGCCTAAGATTTCGACCCAAATGGCAAATCGGCCATAGAGCAACGCATCGACGATCTCGCTGGGCGAGTAGAACGGCAGCATCTCAATGACTAGGAGCGCTTTGTACCAGAACCACACTTCTACAGCGCGCAGCCATAGCTTTAACCGACGCTTAGGCCAGTCATCGCTTTGAGTGTGGGAAAGAAACGCCACCGCCAGGGCAATGCCAAACACCAAAATAAACAACGAAGAGGAGAATTTAGTCAGAAAATGAACCGGCACCATCCCCCAATCAGGTACATTGCGAATGCCGACTAACCCACTGACTGAGTGGCTAATAATCATCAAGCCGATGGCTACACCACGGGCCAGGTCAATCGCCGCTATGCGGCCCTCGGCCTTGGGCAGTTGGGGAATTTCTGTCCATTTTAGGGGCGTCCATTTCAGCGGCATTGAGTCATCCTTGTGGGCACCGTAGTCATTGGTTAAGCATGAAGGTGCTTAACACCTTAGCGCGAAATTATATCGTGCGCTTTGGTTGATACTGTTAGCGGCCACACACAAGGATGCCCCGCAGTTGGCGGGGCATCCGTCGACTCATCCTTGAGCCCGAGAAAAGTTATTCCTTAAAGATTGCAATTACCAGCCGGAATCATCCTCCTCTTCATCGGTGGCGGGTACTTCTTGCTCCTCTTCCTCTTCTTCGTAAGTGAATTCTTGCTCTTCCTCTTCGTACTCAGTGCCTACATCCGAACCTTTATCTTGCTCAGTGTCGTAGCTGTTGTAGGTACCTTGATCATCCTGCGTCGTTTCTTCTTGCGGGGTCGGTTCGTACTCGTCACTGCTGTCCACTTGAGCAAACGCAAGTGGGCTGGCCAACAGGCCAAATGATACACCTAGGATGCCAAGTTTCTTGAGAGATTCCGTCTTCATCATGATACTGCTCCTATCAAACGTTGCTACTTAAACATCTGTGCGAGCATCGCACTGGGTTTAATGGGTAAGAGCGTCAGATCGTCCTACCTGTTCCACTCTTACCTACTGCATTGCAGTGCCCGTGCCAGCCTGTGCCAATAGTTAACAAAAAGCATTGTTAAACAATTGCTTATATGTTTTAAACACACACCAACCCTTTGATTTTATTAATAAAAACTAGCCTTATACTGTTTAAAATAGACACATGATCCCCGGTTAATCATGCAATCGGGGCAACAAAGTGAAAGTGACTTACTCGTAAGCCATTTCTTCGAGCTCTTTCCCGCGCGTCTCTTTGACGAAGTAGATAACAAAGAAGACAGAGGCAACGGCACTGATCGCATAAAACCCGTAGGCCCCAAACAAGCCAATAGATGCCAGCATGATAGGGAAGGTCATGGTGATACCGAAGTTGGCTAGCCATTGGAAAAGACCGGCAATCGCCAGCCCCGAGCCGCGCATTTGATTGGGGAACATTTCACCCAGCATGACCCACATCACCGGCCCCCACGAGGCGTTAAAAAACAGCACATAAAGGTTGGCGCACAGCAGCGCAAATACGCCCATATCACTCGATAACTGTAGGCTGCCATCCACCATCGTCGCTGTAGAAAACGCATAGGAGAGGCACGCCAGTGTCCCCGCCATGCCAACCGAACCACCCCAAAGCAGCGGCTTGCGACCAATTTTGTCGATCAGCGCAATGGCGAGCAGGCAGGCACCAATACTCACGGCGCCAGAGATCACATTGATGAGTAGCGCATCACCTTCGGAGAAACCCACTGACTGCCATAGCACTGCGCCATAGTAGAAAACGACGTTAATGCCCACCAACTGCTGGAAAACCGCCAAGCCAATACCCACCCAGACGATGCCATGTATCTTGCCCGTGGAACGGTTGATCACATCTTTCAACCGTGGCTTGTGATCTTGATCCAGAGTGGTATTAATTTCATCAATTTTGCTGCTGACATCACGCTCAGGCATTACTAACCCAAGCACACGGCGGGCTTCGCCCTGCTTACCGGTGCTGATCAGGTAGCGCGGGCTTTCAGGAATAAACAGCAATGCCACCAGGAAAACGGCAGCCGGTATCAGTTCAATCCAGAACATCCAACGCCAGGTCGCGAAGCCAAACCATAGTTCTGACATGGCCGAGCCCGCTACATAGGCCAAGACATAATTACTCAAAAATGCCATAAAAAGGCCAGAAATAATCGCCACCTGTTGAATAGTAGCTAAGCGTCCTCGGTAGGCCGATGGTGCTACCTCACTGATATAAGCCGGGGTCATGACACTGGCGGCGCCTACGGCAAGCCCACCGAGAATGCGATATATCACAAACTCCATAGAACTACCGGCAACGCCGGAGCCCCAGGCACTAATCAGGAAGAACACAGCGGCCACGATCAACAACGTACGGCGGCCAAAGCGATCCGCCAGGCGACCCGCAAAGAAAGCACCGATCGCGCAGCCCAGCAGCATCGACGCCACATTGAAACCAGTGCCTGCGCTATCGGAGTTAAAAGAGGCCTGTAGGCCATCCACCGTGCCGTTGATCACGCCACTGTCGAAACCAAACAGGAAACCGCCGATGGCGGCAATACAACAGATCACCAAGATATACGATGAGCGGCTTAGCGTTCTTTGTGTTGTCATTGTCTAGCTCCTTGGATTTGTTATTGAGCGTTGTTTTGCGTATTGGTAGTTGGAAAAATTGAAAATCGTCAGTGATATAGGGTGCTTTCGTGACGGGTTGAAGGTTGCTGCAACGCGCCATCAGGCAACCGCTTTCCATCGGCATCAAACGCGTGGAGCTGGGCCTGCTGGGGAGTGATAAAAAGCGTATCGCCATGGCTAAGATCGACATCGCCAGAGAGACGGACGGTGAGCGGGCCGGTCTGCTCGCTATCTATATAGGCGAAAGCGTCAGCACCCAGCTTCTCGATGAATCGCACACGTCCCTTCCACTCGCCCTTCTCGCGGCTCACCTCTAGATGCTCGGGCCGTATGCCTAGCGTGGTGGCACCGTAAGCCGCCGCTAGGTCACCTTCGATCAAATTCATTTTCGGCGAGCCAATAAAACCCGCCACAAACAGCGTTTCGGGGCGTTGATAAAGCGCCATGGGCTTGCCCATTTGCTCAATCTTCCCGGCGTTCATCACCACAATGCAGTCGGCCAGGGTCATCGCCTCGACCTGATCGTGGGTGACATACACCATGGTGGTTTCGAGCCGTTGATGCAGTTCGGCCAACTCGACCCGCATGCGGTTGCGTAACGAAGCGTCCAGATTAGAGAGCGGCTCGTCGAACAGAAATACGCCGGGGCTGCGCACAATGGCGCGCCCTATCGCCACCCGCTGGCGCTGCCCACCGGATAACTCCGCGGGTTTACGCTCGAGCAGATCCTCAAGATTGAGCAAGCGCGCGGCCTCGGCCACTTTGGCTTCTCGCTCTTTGCTGGGCACTTTTGCCAGCCGCATGCCGAAGTCGATATTGCGAGCGACCGTCATGTGCGGGTAAAGCGCGTAGGACTGGAAAACCATGGCAATGTCCCGGTCACTTGGCTCGGCGGTGGTAACGTCTTCCCCGCCGATAGTGATCGTGCCCTGAGTCACGGTCTCCAGGCCCGCAATCATTCGCAGCAAGGTGGATTTTCCGCAGCCCGAAGGCCCAACCAGCACGGTGAAAGAGCCATCTTCGATATGCAGATTTAAATCAGGGATTACCGTGGTTTTGCCATGAAACGTCTTTTCGATGTCGCGTAGTGTTACTTCAGCCATGAGCTTATCTCGTCTCTGAAAGAGGGGCGCGGCGATAGCAAAACGCCTGGAAATCGGCGTGGGTGCCGCGTCCACTAATGTCGTGGGCGGCCATGCCTAGAAAATTGCCGGTGAAATAACCGTGGGCACGACCGCTGCCTTCGTCGGAAAGCAGGCCAGCATCTAAGGCAGGCCCAATCGATTGCCAGGGCTGATCTCCCTGGGCATAGCGAAAGCGCAGCTCCTGGGCATGGATATCCAGCCCAAGTCGAATCGTGGCATCAGGCTCAATGCGGATGCCTTCCTCGGCGATACTCAAGTTGCCGTTTGGCCAATCATCCAGGCAACTGATAATGCTGAGCACCTTGTCGCCTGCACCGTTCAAGGTCACCGCTAAATAATGGAACTTGAAGCGGTTGTAGTAGGCGATAAGCCCGGCAAACTGCTGAATATCCTCGGGTTCAAAGGTGAGTGTCGTTTCGGCACTGCAGTGGATGCTGTCCTGACGGCGCGCCACTAGCGCCTGCTCAAACCAGGAACCTACCGATTCACGGCCAAAAAGGCGTAAGTAGCCGGGCCGTTCGGTGAGCGAAAACAGCCGTTCCGGATAGGGGGTACGCAGCCACTGAAACGCATCGGGCAGCGTTGCTGATTTGAAATCGTAGTGCTCTGCATGAGCAGGCAGCTTCTGCGTCACCCCACTCATCGCCACCTCTAACGCTGGTACATTGCCCTCATCAGCGAGCCGTAGCCAGCCATCTTCGCCCCACTCCACGCGCTGAATAGCGGTCTCGCGCCCCATCGGCGATAGCCGGGTGCCTGTCAGAGGTCTACTGCATAAATGCACCAGATAAGTGTCACCTTCAGGGGAGTCGACCAAGTCTGCATGGCCAGCCCGCTGTAGCGGGTTTTCAGGATCATGTCGACTCGTCAGAAGTGGATTGTTGGGATGTACCTCGTAAGGGCCTGTCAGCGTTTTGGAACGCGCCATGGTCACCGCATGCTGGTAACCCGTGCCGCCCTCGGCCACCAAGAGGTGGTACCAGCCATCGCGCCAGTAGAGATGCGAACCTTCTGTAAGCTTCATTTCGGTACCGGCGAAAATATTGTTGATATCGCCCTCCAAGCGTCGTTGCTCAGGATCGTACTGTTGCAGCACAATGCCGCCGAAGCGATCCCACCCTTCCCGCTGGCGATAATCCCACTGCAGGTTAATCAGCCACTTGCGGCCATCGCTGTCATGAAATAGCGAAGGGTCAAAGCCGCTCGAATTGAGATGGACCGGATCGCTCCAGGGGCCCTCTATATGCGGGGCAGTGACCAGGTAGTTATGGCCATCCTTAAAGTTACCCTCGTAACGCTTCATATCGGTGTAGACCAGCCAAAATAGGCCGTCGGCGTAACTCAAACAGGGCGCCCAGATCCCGCAGGAGTCTGGATTGCCGCGCATATCCAGCTGGCTGGCCCGGCTCAACGGCCGTGTGACCAGCTTCCAGTTAGCCAGGTCGCGGGAGTGGTGGATCTGAACGCCTGGGTACCACTCAAAGGTCGATGTGGCCAAGTAGTAGTCGTCGCCTACCCGACAAATAGAGGGGTCAGGATTGAACCCGGCCAGAATCGGGTTATGAATAACATCGTTCATTATGGATCCTCCTTTATCCCTTAACCGAGCCGCCGGTCAGGCCAGCCACGATGTACTTCTGGGCGGCGAGAAAGAAAATAACTGCCGGTATGATGGTCAAGGTCACGAAGGCTAGAATCATATTCCACTGGGTAAGGTACTCGCCCTGGAACTGCATCATGCCCAGTGGCCAGGTGTAGATAGAGCGGTCGTTGAGCACCACTAACGGCAGTAGGAAGTTGTTCCAGCTCTGCACAAACACAAACACGCCCACAGTGGCCAGAATGGGGGTCGAGAGCGGCAGCGTGAACGACCAGAAAAAGCGTAAATAGCTACACCCATCGACGTAGGCCGCTTCAAACAGCTCTTTAGGCAGTTGGTCAAAGAAGGCCTTAAAGAGCAGGATGGCTAACGACAAGCCAAACGCCGTCTGGGGCAGGATCACCGCCCAATAGGTATCCAGCAGGCCCAAATCCCGCACCTTGATAAACAGCGGCAGAATGGCCGCCGCAAAGGGAAACATCAGGCCGAGCAGCAGATAGGAGAGGATCATCTTGGCGCCGAAGAAGCGGATCTGCGAAAACACATAAGCCGCTGCGGCCCCCACCACCAGGGTTAAAAACACCGTCATTAACGAGATGAAGAAAGAGTTACCCAAATAGCGCCAGAAATTGCCGTCCATCAGGATGCCGATGTAATTGCCGGCATCCCAACTATCGGGCAGCCACAGCGGATTGGTGCGCAGCTCAGAATTGCCCTTAAAGCCACCGAAGAACGCCGCTAACAGGGGCCCGATCACCACGCTCGCTACCACGATCAGAATGATCACGCGCAGGGTGTTACGGGTAGTGATACTTTTCATGCCTTACTCCCCTTGCCGGTGGTGCGTTGGTAGAAGAAGGCGATTCCGATAGCGAGCACAAACAGCACAACCGCAGCGGCGCTACCAAAGCCAATATTGAGCCGTGAGAGACCGAAGCTGTACAGGTAGGTAACGATGGTATGAGTCGAGTTAGAGGGGCCGCCGTTGGTCATCGGGATAATAATGTCGAAAATCTGTAGCGAACCGATAATGGCAAAGAAACCACTCACCACGATGGCATGCTTAATCAGCGGGATTTGTACAAAAAGCGCCACTTGGCGGGGTTTAGCCCCTTCAAGCTTGGCGGCTTCAACCAGATCCTTGGGCACGCCCTGCAGGGCGGCAATGTAGATCATCATATGGAAACCAAAGTACTTCCAAACGATCACGGTCATAATCGCCGGAAACGCCCACTGGTGGTCGGCCAGTACATATACCGACTCCTGGCCCATGGCATGCAACAGCGAACTGGTAATGCCGTAGTCGCCGTCAAAAACAAAGCTCCAGATGAGCCCCGCGGCCACTTCCGCCAAGATGTAGGGCAGGAAAAACACCAGCCTAAACAGAGTATTGGTGGGCGTTTTACGGTACACCAACAGTGCTAACCCCAGTGCCAGGGGCATCTGAATCAGTAGTGATACCAGTATCAGTTTGGCGGTATTCCACAGCGCGGTATGAAACACCGAGTGATCGAGCAGGCGCTGATAGTTTTGCGCGCCGACAAAGTCACTGGGCGCACCGTAACCATTCCAGGAAAAGCCGCTGTAATAGACGGCATCCGCTAGCGGCAGAATGACGAACAGCGAAAAAAGGATTAACGCTGGTGGAAGCAGGATCAATAGCGCGGTGAATTTACCGCTCACCAAACCTTTCTTCACCCGGTCAGCATTCCCTCTCCGCGGCACGGCGGTTCGGTCAAGCGTGGTCATGGCAAACTCCGAGCCAGAGCGTGGACGAGCACGGGTGGTATCGCGCGTGCTCTTTTAGCGGGCGGATCATCTGAACTGCCAGGCTTCTTCGACCCGGGCGGCGGCCTCTTCGGGCGTCACGACGCCTTGCGCCAAATCTCCGCTGATATCATTAATCGTCGCACCGACAGACGTACCCAGCGCTTGATCCAGAAACACCTGATGAAACTCGGATTCATCAAGAATTTCTGCAACGCGGCGAGCATAGGGCGTTTCAAGGGCTTCCGCTGAGCCCTCGGCAACCGGTACAAAGATGCCTGTCGCGGCGGCTTTACGCTGGTTGTCGGCATTGAGCAAAAAACGCAGGAAATCGACCGCTTCATCGGGCGCATCACGGGTGACAGCAAAACCGTTCATCCCGCCAAAACTCTGTGTGTTGCCCTCACCACCTTCGACCTCTGGAAAAGGGACAAACAGCAAGTCGTCATCCGGGACACCCTCTCCGCTGACTGAGCGCTGCTTGGAAGGCAGATAATCCCAGTCGCCCATCACGTGGAAGGCGGCCTCGCCATCGCCAAACATGCCGCTGGCGCGCTCGTAGGAAGTGGCCATAAAGCCGGGCTGAAAAGGGTCAAGCTCAACCAGCGACTGCAGCATCTCGCCAGCGCGTACAAAGGGCTCGCCTTCAAAGCCGCCGTTTTCACCATTTTTCGCCGCTTCGATGCCCTCGCCACCGGCCAGGCGGGTGACTAAAGAGCCCCAATAGAAATGCAGCGGCCAGCCATCCTGGCCACCAACCACCAGCGGCGTTATGCCCTCTTCCCGCAGCGCCACCACGGCGTTTTCAAAATCCTCCCAGGTCTTGATCGCGTCGACATCGACCCCTGCCTGTTCCGTCAGCGCGGTGTTTGCCCAGATACCCACCACCGTGGCGTAGAGCGGCGCGCCATAGACACGATCATCCAGGGTAAAGGCGCCTACCGCAGATTCTGGGTAGATATCCTGCCAGCCATCGCGCATCGGCTCGCTCAGGTCGCGGACAAACCCCGCATCCACCTGATCGCGCAGCCCTTCACCGCCCCAGGTGTAATAGATATCCGGGCGCTGGCTGGACTGCAGCATGGTGGGCAGGCGCGTTTTGTACGCCTCGTTGGCAAGGTATTCGAACTCGACATTAACGTCGGGGTGCTCCGCCTCATAGGCGGCAACCACTTCCTCGTAGTAGCGTTTTTCAGCGCTACTGCTTTCAATCCTTAGCACCGTCACCGTGGTATCGGCGGCTGCGGTTACTGACCCCAAAGCAGCAACAGCGGCAACAACCAGCGCTAAGTGACGAGGGCGTGAACAGGGCACGTTGTATTTGTTAGATACGTGCATGAAATTCTCCTAATGTTATTTTAAAGCTTGCTGTTGAATCATCCATCAAGCCCAGCCCGCGTCTACCGCCAACTCCTGCCCGGTGATCGCCTGGCTTTCAGAACTGGCTAAAAACAGCACTACGGGGGCAATATGCTCGGCTTCAAGGCGCATTTTTAGGCACTGACGTTGTTGAATAGCGGCTTCGTCTTCAGGGCTAATCCACTTTTCTAGCTGGCGTTCGGTTATCACCGAACCGGGCACCAGGGTATTAACGCGGATGTTATGCTCACCCAACTCCCGGGCCAGGCTGCGGGTCAGGCCGTGGGCCGCCGCTTTGGCAGTGACATAAGCGGGTAACCCACCCAGCGCCATCTGCACGCTGACCGAGCCAAAATTGATAATCGATCCCCCACCCGCCTCGATCATCTGTTCAGCCGCCGCCTGGGCGGCAAAAAACATCGGCCGCAGGTTGAGCGACATACGCTCGTCCCAATAGGCCACATCCACTTCTCGCCAGTCGTGGCGGTCGTCGCTGGCGGCGTTATTGACCAGGGTATGAATAGGCCCGATCTCCCGGCCGGTCTCGGCGATAACCTGCTGTAGGCTGGCCACATCGCGAATGTCGCAGTGGTGGTAGTGCGGTGCCTCGCCGGTCTCGGCGCGGAGCTCTTCGACCAGCGCTTCGCTGGCCTCATCGTTAATATCGACGAACACCACCCGCGCGCCCTGAAGGTGAAAGGCTCGGGTAAGCGAGGCGCCAATGCCGCTGCCGCCGCCGGTAATAAAGACCACACGCTGTTCAAGGCTTGTATAGCGCGCTGAGTGCTGATTCATATTGTTTCCCACCTTTCTCTTTTAGGCGTGCTTTAACCGCGTTTTAAATATCCACCCACTGCCCACCGGCAGCGGACGAGGCCAGCGCGCGGGTAATAAACGTAAGACCATCGACACCGTCGGCGACTCCCGGGGTTTGCAACGCCAGCGCCTCAGCGCGCTCACCCCGTTGATGGGCGTGAATTTGCACAGCGAAATCGCGATAGAGCTGGGCAAAGGCTTCGAGATAGCCTTCCGGATGCCCCGGTGGAATGCGTGCAGCCGCCATGGCAGCTTCGCCCAGGCCAGGGCCGTTGCGGGTCAATATCCGTGGCGGCTCTCCCAGTGGCGAATGCACTAGCTGATTGGGCGTTTCCTGGCGCCAGGCAAGGCCACCCTTGCTGCCATAAACGCGGAGCTGCAGACCGTTTTCGTTGCCCGGCGCGACTTGGCTAGACCACAGCATGCCCCGCGCGCCGCCCTTGAAGCGCAGCAGCATATGTACGTTGTCATCCAACGCTCGCCCTTCGACAAAGGTGTGCATATCGGCGGCGAGTGACTCCAGTTGCAGGCCGGTCACATAGCGCGCCAGGTGGTAGGCGTGAGTGCCGATATCACCCAAACAACCTGCCGGGCCGCTGCGTTTGGGATCGGTGCGCCACTCAGCTTGCTTGACGCCGCTCTCTTCCAGGCGGGTGGAGAGCCAATCTTGCGGGTACTCCACCTGGACGACGCGAAGGTCACCCAGCTCACCGTTGGCGACCATTTCACGCGCCTGGCGTACCAGCGAGTAGCCGGAGTAGTTATGGGTTAAACCGAAGAACAGCCCCGTCCGTTCCACCAGCTCGGCGAGGGTTTGCGCCTCGTCCAGGGTGATCGTCATCGGCTTGTCGCAGATGACGTGAAAACCCGCTTCTAAAAAGGTGCGCGCTACGTCGAAGTGAACATGGTTGGGGGTCACAATGGCGACCACATCGATGCCATCCGGCCGCTGCTGCTCCGCTTCGGCCATGGTCTGGTAGTCGGGGTAAGCGCGTTCGGCGTCAACGTGCAGCTCCGCGGCGGCGGCCCGGCTGCGATCAGGGTCAGAGGCAAAGGCCCCGGCAACCAGTTCGAAATGGTCATCCAACCGCGCGGCGATGCGGTGCACCCCGCCGATAAAGGCTCCTTGGCCACCGCCGACCATGCCCAGGCGCAGCCGACGCGGCGTGTCGTGTTGATTGCTCATGTCGTATTGCCCTCCCCTTTGGTTAATTAAGACCCAAAATGCGGCGATTGGCGGCCTCGTCGGAGCCGCCGTCAGCGAAGTCATCAAACGCCCGCTCGGTGACCTCAATAATGTGGTCGCGAATAAAGGCTGCGCCTTCACGGGCGCCGACTTCCGGATGCTTCAAGCAGCACTCCCACTCCAGCACCGCCCAGCCGTGATAGTCGTTGGCCGCCATCCAGGAAAAGATCGACTTGAAGTCGATTTGGCCATCGCCCAGGGAGCGAAAGCGCCCCGCGCGCTCTGTCCATGACTGATAGCCGGAATAAACGCCCTGCTTGGGGCTGGGGTTAAACTCGGCGTCCTTAACGTGAAACATCTGAATATGGTCGCGATACACGTCCAGAAAGCCGCGATAGTCGAGCTGCTGCAGGATCAGGTGGCTGGGATCGTAAAGGATGTGGCAGCGGGGGTGGTTACCGACCCGCTCAAGGAACATCTCAAAGGTGATGCCGTCGTGCAGGTCTTCGCCGGGATGAATCTCGTAGCAGAGGTTCACGCCCGCTTCATCAAATGCATCCAGAATCGGCCGCCAGCGATTCGCCAACTCGTCGAACGCCGTCTCGACCAAACCCGCCGGACGCTGGGGCCAGGGATAGATGAACGGCCACGCCAGCGACCCGGAAAAGGTGCCGTGGTCGGTGAGGCCGAGATTTTGCGATGCCTTGGCGGCCAGCTTTAGTTGATCAACCGCCCAGGCCTGGCGCGCCTTGGGATTTCCGCGCACTTCGGGCACCGCGAAGCCGTCGAACATCTCGTCATAAACGGGATGCACGGCGACCAACTGGCCCTGAAGATGGGTGGAGAGTTCGGTGAGCGCCAAGCCGTGTTCGGCCAGTGTGCCTTTGATCTCATCGCAGTAGGTGCGGCTCTCGGCAGCACGTTTGAGATCGATCATGCGTGCATCCCAGCTGGGAATCTGCACGCCCTGATACCCAAGCCCCGCCGCCCAAGCAGCAATGCTGTCGAGGCTATTAAAGGGGGCTTCATCACCGGCGAACTGGGCGAGAAAGAGCGCTGGCCCTTTGATTGTTTTCATAGGACTCTCTCAATATCGTTTGGATTAAGTGCTTGGGTAGGCGCGGGAAGGAGTGGTGCTTTTACCCGCGCCTATTAATCACTACGCAATCAATACGCGGTCAGAACGGCGAATCGGGGAAGTAGTACTGCTCGGCATTCTCCTGGGTAATCAGCGGCGAGCCTAGAATGTACTCACCCAACACCGGGCCATTGGAGACAAAGTGCTGTACGGTCAGGTCCATGGCGGTGGCGATCATGGCAGGTGGATACAACACGTCCACTGGCACCAGCTCATCACCATCCATCACCCGTTTAATAATGTCCTTCATGCCCGCCCCGCCGACGATAAACAGCTCGTTTTCACGATCCGCTTGGCGCACTGCTTCAATTACCCCTAGCGCGATATCGTCATCCTGGGCCCAGACGGCGTCGATATTGTCGAAGCGCGATAGGTAGTCCTGCATCACTTCAAAGCCATCATCACGGTTCCAGTTGGCATGCTGCATATCGAGGATGTTGACCTCGGAGCCTTCGATCGCTTCCTGGAAGCCCTGCACCCGCTCATCGTCGATCACCGTGGGAATACCGCGCAGCACCACAATGTCGCCCTGATCATCAAGGCGTTCGCGGATGTACTCACCGGAAACGCGGCCTAGTTCATGGTTATTCCCCGCTACATAGAGATCCTGGATCCCCTCTTCCGTCAGGCCTCGATCTACCACGGTGACGAACACCCCGGACTCTTTAACCCGGCGCACCGGATCGGTCAGTGGCCCAGACTCAAACGGCAGCACCACCAGCGCGTCGATGTTGCGCAGCGACACCAAGTCTTCTAGATCATTGGCCTGCTCGCCGGCCGTGCCTGCTGTGGAGATGGTGATCTCAATGTCAGGATAGAGCGCCTCAAGGCGTTTTTTGGCCTCTTCGGCATGGTAGTTAACGCCCCCCGTCCAACCATGGGTGGCGGCGGGAATGGAGACACCGATGGTGTACTCCTGGGCAACCGCGGCGCCGGAGAGCCCTATTGCTGAAGTGAGTGCTGCAGTAGTGACGCAGGCCTTCACTGCTGTCTTGATGGTTCGCATAGTGATGCTCCTTTCGTGTTTGTAATTGTTTTGCTGTTTTTACTTGCTGTGTTGCGAGCTGCTAAGGGTTGATGTTGCGAACGTTTTCCTGGTTTTTACATTCGTTTCAGTGCCTTAAGGCGCTGCTTTTCTCCACGAGGCACGCTGCAGGTAGACCGCCACAATGATGATGATCCCCTGCACCGTCCCGTTGAGATAGTTGGAAATGGCATCGGTCAAGTTGAGAATATTGCCAATCATGGTGAGCATGATGGCGCCCACCACCGTGCCCCAGATACGCCCATGCCCGCCCTTGAGCATGGTGCCGCCGATGATCACCGCGGCAATCGCCTCCAGCTCCCAGAGTACCCCGGTGGCACCCGATGCAGAGCCCAGCCGGGGCACATAGATAATTGTCGCCAAGGCCACGCAAACACCCTGCAGCATGTAGGTCATGGTTTTGATGCGATCGACGTGAATAGCGCTGTATTCGGCCACTTTTTCATTGGAGCCGATGGCAAAGCAGTAGCGCCCGAAGCGGGTGTAGTTGAGCAGAATGTAGCCAACAATGGCGACAAATAGAAACACCCAGACCGGAATGGTGATGCCCAGGAAGCTGCCGTAATACATCGGCCGATAGATATCACGCACTGCCCAGTCCAGGGTAAGGGTGCCGCCATCGGCGAGGTACGTGACCAGTGAGCGGTAAATCCCCATAGTGCCGAGGGTGACAATAAACGCCTCAATTTTGCCTTTGGTAGTCACCATGCCGTTGATAAAGCCAGCGCACAGCCCCAGCAGCAGCGAGGCACCCACGCCGAACAGCACGGTGGTCAGCCCGGCGCCAAACTGCTCGACGAGGCTGTTCATCAAAATAATCATCACCCCGGCAATAAAGGCCGCCATTGCCCCTACCGAAAGATCCAACCCGCCGGCGGTAATCACGAAGGTGGCGCCGATGGCAATAATGCCGATAAAGGCACTGCGGGTGAGCATGTTCGAGAGATTATCCAGCCCCAAAAAAGCCGGATTAATCAGCACGCCCAGTAGCGCCAGAACCACCAGTGCTACAAAGGGCCCCCAGGTTTTCAGGTCTATGGCGAAGCCTTTTTGCTTGATCATTTGGTTAGCTGCTTTATTAGTCGTTTTGTTATTAGCCATGACGCTGCTCATCGACCTCTACTCCCTTAATGCCGGATGCGTACTGCATGATTTCGTGTTCGTTTATTTGCTCGCCTTCAAGCACCCCGGTGAGTACCCCGGCGCACATTACCGCCACCCGGTGGGAAAGGCCGATCAGCTCGCCCATTTCTGAAGAGATCAATATCACCGAGCAGCCCGCCTCGGTTAATTCATGGATAAAGTGATAGATCTGGTGCTTGGTACCCACATCGATGCCCCGGGTCGGTTCATTGATAATCACGACTTCAGGGTCAATGGACATCACCTTGGCGAGCAGCAGCTTTTGCTGATTACCGCCGGAGAGTTCGGCAGCGGTGCGCGCTGCCGTCCGCAGGCGGATATCAAAGCGCTGGATGGCCTGTTGAAAGGCCTGCTCTTCACGCCGGCGGTCAATAAGCGGATGGCAGTGAGCGCGTAAATTGAGCAACGTAACGTTGGAGCGCAGATCCATATTGAGCACCAAGCCTTTGCCCTTGCGATCCTCGGTGAGATAAGCAATTCGTTGGTGCACCGCATCGCGCAGGTGTCGCAATACCACCGGTTGACCATTGCGTAGCACCTGACCGGCGCTTTTACTGCGCAGACCCAGCACGGCTTCAATCAGCGCGGTTCGGCCAGCGCCCACGATGCCACCAAACCCCAACACTTCCCCCTGGCGCAGGGTAAAGCTGGCCTGTTTAACGGCCCCGGGCACCACCATATCCCGCGCTTCCAGCACCACCGGCGCATCGGAGGGGAGATGCGTACGCGGTGGGTACATTTCAGTGATCTCACGCCCCACCATCAGCCGTGCCAACTCCTCCTTGCTGCGTCCAGTCATGGAGCCGCTATCGACCAAATGGCCGTCGCGCAATACCGTCACGCGGTCGGCAATCTGCTCAATTTCACGCAGTTTGTGGGAGATATATAGAATCGCCACGCCACGCTGGCGCAAACGGTCGATGAGTGCGAACAGCACCGATACTTCGTTTTCCGTCAGCGTGGCAGTGGGCTCGTCCATAATCAGCACGCGCACATCCCGGGTGATCGCCTTGGCAATTTCCACCATCTGCTGATCAGAGGTGCTGAGGTCTTTTACTCGAGCGCGTGGATCAACGTCGGTTTCGAGTTCCAACAGTGCCGTCCGGCTGCGTTCCCGCATGGCTCGTCGATCCAGAAACACTCCACGGCGCAGTTCGCGGCCCAAGAAGATGTTCTCCTCTACGCTGAGCTGTTCCGCCAGTGCCAACTCCTGGTGAATCATCACCACGCCGTCGGCCTCTGCCTCACCGCTGGAGCGATAGTGCCGTTGGCTGCCGTCCACCAGGACCTCACCGGAGGTGGGGCGAAGGTAACCGGCCAGGATTTTTACCAGGGTCGATTTACCGGCGCCGTTCTCACCCAGCAAGGCGTGCACTTCGCCCGCCTGCAGGTCGAGATCAACGTCGAATAACACTTGGTTTTCGCCAAACGAGCGGCAGAGTTTGCGCGCTGATAACAGCATGAGGCCACCTGATGAAGTCTGTTGTTATTGTGTTGGGGGCTTATCAACATCGATTGATTTAGGTTGATGCTTGATTTACTTTAGGTGCTAAAATAAATATTTGCATATGCAACTTAGGTCGTATTTTGACAATTGCGCTCACACCCCACGATGAGAGCGCTCAGCAATGTGCAGCACTGCTTTTTTTCAACACGAACTATAACGGCGACCCTATGGCCCTTCCGTCGACTGATACTAGCCGCCTCGACAACACCCTGGCGGTGATACGCACTCTGCGTGACCAAGGATCGGTGGCACGCATCGACCTAGGCGCACTCAATGGCATTAGCTCTGCCACCGTCACCTCGATCAGCGCCGAACTACTCCAGCAGGGGTTGATCACGGAACGGCCACCCGAAACACCCCGCCCCACCGGGCGTGGCCGACCAAAAACCTTGATTGAACTCGACCCTAATGCCGCCTGCGTGGTGTGTATCAAGCTATCGATCAATGAGATCCAGTTGGTGGTGGGCGATTTTTCGGGTCAGGTACGCCATAGCGAACACCACGCAGTGCCCACCCTGACGCTGAGCGCCGACGACCTGGAAGCGCTGCTGGAAGAGAAGATCAGCACTGTTTGCGCGCAACAGCTAAAGGGATTTCAACGCTTGGCGGGGATCTGTTTGGCAGTGCAGGGGGTAGTCTCGTCGCAAAGCGGTACGATTATCTGGTCCCCCGCTTTAAGCTTTCGTAACGCACCGATATCGACGCGATTAGCGGAGCGTTTTCACTGCAGCGTACTGCTGGAAAACGATGCCAACTGCATCGCCAGCGTTCTAGCGGCACAGCCCGCCTATGCAGACTGCCCCAACTTGGTGGTCATTATGCTGGGCTACGGTATCGGTATGTCGGTATTGATTAACGGCGTGCCCTTTCTAGGTGCCAATGGCTCAGCGGCGGAGTTTGGGCACAGCAAATACCAACCCGATGGCGCCCTGTGCGCCTGCGGGCGACGGGGCTGCATTGAAGCTTACACTAGCGATTATGCGCTCTATCGCGCCGCCGCGGATCATTTAGCGCTTCCCTCCGGCGACAGCGCACACCCCTCAGAGCAGCAGATGCAGGCGCTGACACAGTTAGCATTAAAAGGCGACCCGACAGCCCAGCGTATTTACGCCGAGGCTGGGCGGGCGCTGGGGTTCGGCATTGCCAATGTGCTGGCGCTCTTTAACCCCGATCTCGTGCTGATTACCGGCTCCGGCGTGCGCGGCTTTGACGCCATGCAAGCCGCCATGCACACCGCCATTGACGATGCCCTAGTGGCCGAACTGATGGGCACCACCCGCATCGAACACTGCGCCTGGGATCGCGACATGACCTGCATGGGAGGCATCACCATGGCGCTAAATGCCACCGATGGCGAGACGCTGTTAGATAGCCAGGCTAAGTCTGGATCAGCTACTTGCCTGTAGCCAAAAGGTCGATTAGCATGAAAATGTACAAGGGAGTATTTTATGTCTATTCATCAATTGACACAAAAAGTTAAGGCAGCTGGGCAGAACCGCACTCATGAGCAAAGAATGAAATTGCTTAAAGATGCGCACATCCTTGATTCACAAGGACGTCTTGATAAGCGTTTTTTCAGTCCATCTAAGTCTAAAGGCAACCATACGGCACACGTTAAGACCTAATGTATTCATCAAAACCGACAATTGTCTATGGTTTTCATGGGTTAGATAAAGATATTGCCATCAGTATCCTGAACCAAAAATCTGAATTCAAACACAGTAATAATAAGTATGATTGGCTGGGCAATGGCGTTTACTTTTGGGAAAATAATCTTGAAAGAGCGCATCAGTATGCCCTTCAAGATAGCCAGCGGGCTGCTTCTAATGTTAAAGATCCCTTTGTACTGGGCGCAGTAATTGAGCTCGGCAACTGTCTGGATTTGCTTGACCAAAAATATAATGATTTTCTTAAAGAAGCTTATCAGCAGCTAAAAGACGATTTAGAGGCAGAAGGTACACCACTGCCTGAGAATAGATCGTTTGGAAAAACAGATTTTGATTTTAAAGCCCGTGAGCTTGACTGTGCTGTAATCCGTTATGCATGTGCATTAGCCAAGGAACAGGGTGAACCCTTTGACTCTGTTAGAGCCGCGTTTATCGAAGGCGATCCACTATACGATGGAGCCAAGTTTTTTTCTGAAAACCATATTCAACTTGCCATCATTAATCCAGATTGTATAAAAGGAATATTTCTTCCAAGACAATCTACTCAAGAGATTGAGCTCGCTGAAGGAAAACTAAGCACTAACGTTTAAACCCGTGGATACAGCCTAAACTCTATTCACGCCACTAATATCCAGATATTCCTTGCAAGCACTCAACGACCATAACAACTGTCAGTCGTGATAAACCACGCTGCGGCCTCCGTCGATAGTCAGGCAACTGGCGTTGATAAAGGGGGCCTCATCTGAAGCCAGGAAGACCACCGTCATGGCGACTTCCTCGGGTTGCCCTAACCGCCCTGGTGGCAGCAAGGCTTCGATGCGTGCCTTAGCCGCGACGGGGTCATCGAAGGACTGCCAATGCGCCTCTACCGCCGAGGTGGCAATATAGCCCGGCGCGATGGCATTGACCCGCACGCCCCGCGGTGCGTATTCAATGCCGAGCGATCGGGTTAAGCCAATCAAGCCGTGCTTGGCTACCGAGTAGGGAAAACAACCGGGAATAATCGAGAAGCTGTGGGTGGAGGCGATGTTGATAATGGCACCGTCGCCCTGCGCCAACATGTCCGGCAACACCGCCCGGCTACAGAACCAGGCACCTTCCAGATCGACCGCTAGGCAAAGTTGCCAGGCGTCATCCGGCATGGCGAGTGGATCATGGAAGACATTCATTCCGGCGTTATTAACCAAGGTGGTCAAGGGCCCGTTAATCTCCCGTGCCTTCGCCACGGCGGCGTCCACCATTGCGCGATCAGCAATATCTGCCACCAACGCCTGAGCATTGTGTCCTTCGCTGCGCAGTTGCGCTGCCAGCCTCTCGACGTTATCACCGTCTCTATCCAGCAAGGCGACCGTGGCACCCTCGCGGACGCAGGCCTCGGCAATGGCGCGGCCGATGCCGGTGGCAGCACCGGTTACCAGAATATGCTTGTCGGTCAACCTGGCGGTCATTGCGCGTCCTCTTTTTTAAGCTCTTCGTCACTCTGCGTGGAGCTATCTCTGCCAGGCTGATAATTGCCCCCGAGGGAGGTAGCTTTAGCTCGCGACCCTTTTGGCGCTACCTCAGGATCTTCGAATGACCATCAATGCGAGTGCCGCGGCACAGCAGCCCCCCGACAGCCCACCAGGAAGTCGAAGTCGCAGCCTTCGTCCGCCTGGAGCACCCGCTCGATATAAAGCTGGCGGTAGCCGCCCTGGCTGGCAATCAGCGTTGAGGCGGCAGTGGGGTCACTTTCGGCCAGGCGCGAGGCCAGTTCTTCGTCGCTGAGTTCCAGATGCAGCCGGCCAC
>Ga0208919_1000280_pt1 | contig 36812 bp, 46 predicted proteins | sample 4_EtaG_FD_184076 | JGI IMG/M metagenome (GOLD analysis project Ga0208919, IMG submission 184076) | Marine viral communities from the Subarctic Pacific Ocean - 4_ETSP_OMZ_AT15127 metaG (SPAdes) (version 3) | ecosystem: Environmental > Aquatic > Marine > Oceanic | place: Pacific Ocean | collected...
GAACCTGGGCCATCTTAGAGGCAGTCACGGGATAGCGCAGATAAGCGATAGCGTGGTTAGCCTAGAGCGTAACACGCAGAGCGAAGACCCTGTAGAGTGCAACACCACCACGCTTAGGGTTTTAAAATGCCGCTATACCGGCGATGTAGGAATAGCTGATAAACTGTTCTATGATAAAACAACAGGTCGCATGTCGGTTGTTAAGGAGGAGTTCTAAATGTCAGGTATAGGTACTTTCACTTATAAGCCCCGCACCAAGGAACGGCGCAGGCGCAGATGCCCACCGTTTAACCATGTTAAAAACATTAGCAAACGCTCTTGCCATAAGGGGCAGAAAAAGAGAAACAGGGGGCAGGGTAAATGATACAGGTTGCCATGGTGGACCGTATGGGTAGTGACTTGTCAGTTGTCAACGCTGCCAGGGTCAGCTTCTCCAAGGTTAAAAAACATCTAGACAAGTCTGATGAAAGATTGATAAAATACCTGGCAAAGCACAATCACTGGTCACCCTTTGCCCATACCTCTGCACAGTTTCGCGTAAAGGCTCCGGTGTTTGTAGCCAGGCAATTGGCCAAGCACCAAGTAGGACTAGTATGGAACGAGGTATCGCGCAGATACGTGTCTGACGATCCCACGGTTTGGAAACCAGAGCACGGGTGGAGGAAAGAGGCAAAGGATAAAAAACAAGGTAGCTCTGAGGAATTGGTAAGTAGCCAGAAAATCGTAGGACATATCTATAGCGATGCTTCCAGACACGCCCTAGACGCTTATAAAGAACTTATCAGGTTACAGGTATGTCCAGAACAGGCCAGAGCAGTGCTCCCCCTAGCGTTCTTCACCGAGTGGTACTGGACCGGCTCTGTCTACGCCTTTAGCAGGGTGTGTAATCTACGCCTTGCCAAGGACGCGCAGCTGGAAACTAGACAAGTGGTAGACCAGATAAGTGAGCGGTTGAAGATAGACTTTCCCATCAGCTGGAAGGCTTTGACAAGTCGAAAACCCATTAGCTGGAAGGCTTTGACAAATTGAAAGCAGTTATAGACATAGAAACAGATAGCCTGGAACCCACGGTTATATACTGCGCCTGTGTTAAGCAAGTAGGTGTGGAGGAGGTTAAGACGTTTACCTCGCCCAAGGGTTTAGAGACATATCTAAATTGCTTTGATAAAGTAATAGCCCATAACGGAATAGGCTTTGACTTCCCCGCTCTGGCTAAGCTGTGGGATGTTAGGATACCGCTTAGCAAGATGCACGATACACTGGTAATGTCCATGATGGAAGACCCTGCCAGAGAAGGCGGGCATAGTTTAAAGGCTTGGGGAGATAGGATAGGATTTTCCAAGCTAGAGTATCAAGGCGACTTTTCCCAATTGACCAATGATCTAGTACACTACTGTAAGCAAGACGTTAGAGTATGTGAAAAGGTTTATCTCTGGCTCTTACTTGCCATGGAAGAATTTTCTCACAAGTCTGTGGAAGACGAGCATCGTATGCGAGTAGTAGCTGATAGAGTTAGCAGCGCTGGTTTTAAACTCAACCGGGACAAGACCGTGGCTCTGTTTAACCAACTTATAAACGAGCAAGACAGGATCAGCGTGGAGTGTAGCAACCTATTCCCTGACCAGGTTATAGAGCGCTTCTCGGAAAAGACCGGTAAACGGTTGAGGGATAAGGTAGTGGAGTTCAACCCGGCGTCTAGGAAACAGATAGGGGAACGTCTTATAGAACTAGGGTGGAAGCCAAAGGTGTTTACCGATACCGGTTTACCAAAAGTAGACGAGACAACCCTGTCCTTGTGTGATTTAGAAGTGGCTAAGAAACTAGCTCGGTACTTTCTCCTACAGAAACGTACCAGCCAGATTAAATCCTGGCTAGAGCTATGCTCTGACGATGATAGAGTACATTGCCAGTACCGCACCTTGGGAGCTATTACAAATCGCATGAGCAGTATCAAGCCTAATCTACAACAGGTTCCCTCTGTAAGGGTAGAGTACGGGGAAGAGTGTAGATCGGTTTGGGAAGCTAGCCCTGGTAAGAAACTTATAGATACAGACGCTGCCGGGCTGGAGCTTAGGGTACTTGCCCACTATATGAAGGATGATAAATTTACCAAGGAAGTATTACACGGCGATATCCACACTGCTAATCAGAAGATGGCCGGGTTAAGCACCAGAGCACAGGCCAAGACATTTATCTACGCGCTCTTGTACGGCGCTGGCGATGCTAAGATAGGCTCTGTAGTGGGCGGTACTTCCAAGGACGGGGCCACGCTTAGGAGCAGGTTCCTGTCCAGCCTACCCTCCTATAAACGCCTATCAGACGCTGTACAGCGCAAGGGAGCGGGGGAAGGTAAGCTGAGAGCCATAGACGGTAGGGTTTTAAGAGTGAGGCACCCTCACGCTTCGCTAAACACCCTTATCCAAGGATCATCAGCTGTGCTTATGAAAAAGTGGTTTATGTATGTAGATCATCACCTTAGAAAACGTAAGCTGGATGCTAAGATAGTTGCCATGGTACATGACGAATTAGTTTTAGAATCCTGCGAAAAAGATGTTGACGAAGCTAGCAAATGTGTTATAATATCTATATCACAAGTTAACAAATCCTACGATTTACGCTGCAAGTTAGACTGTGATATACAAACTGGTAACAACTGGAGCGAGATACACTAAAATGGCTAACACTTATTCATATCTAGAAGGCGTAATGTACTATCCTTTTCTTTTCCAAAGCAAGGATAAGTTTGACCGATACTCTGTTGCCCTTGGCCTTGAAGGAGACCAGGTTAAGCAGGCTAGGAAGCTGGGGCTAAACGTCAAACAGGACGAGGATAAGTACGACGGCATGGCCTATGTCCATTTGAAGAGCAATTATAAACCGGACCTGTACAACGGTGACGGTACTACCTATAGCGGTCCTACCATGCTAAGCAACGGCTCTAAGGCGGTTGTGAAGCTTAGCCAGCGGCCTTATAGTAACAAGTTTGGTGAAGGCATTACCACGTTTATCAACGCCGTTAAGATCACAGACCCTGTAGAGTACATACCGCACAGTGATGGTATGGAGTTTAGCGACGGCTCTGTGGATCAGTTTGACAGAGGTGATGAGGCTCCTTTTTAGACATGCCAGCACCGGCTTACGGACACTGGGACACTAGTCTGGTAGGCAAATTTAACCCGGACGAGCACCTGGGTTTTGTCTACCAGATTACCCACCTGGAAACTGGTAAAAGCTATATAGGGTGTAAGCACCTTTGGAAATTTAAAAAGCGTAAAAAAGTTAAAGCTAGCGAGTGGAAATACTACTGCTCTAGCTCCAACTACCTAAAGCCTGATATTAAAAAATACGGTAAGAAAGCTTTTAGCTTTGTCATACTTATGCTGTGTCCTAACAAGAGGGACTTGTACTATAACGAGACTAAGCTACAGATGGAACTAGGCGTGTTGGAAAGCCACGACTACTACAACGCTAACGTAGGCGGTATGCGTTTCTATAGACCGGTTAGTAGTTATCTAACAATGGACGTTCGCAGAGGCGTTAAACACCCTGCTTATAGAGGGAACTTTTACATACTATACGAAAACGGTATAGAGGAACTTGTAGAAGACAAAACTGTTAAGCAGTGGTGTAAGGACAATAACTATGGAGCCACTGGTCTTTTTGATCTAAGGAGCGGAAGAATAAAAAGACATAAGAATATAATTAGCATGGAGTATCAAAGTGAAAGAACCTAGCAAGAGCATAGATACACTTGTAGATGATATCTACCAGCTGATAAGCGAGGGAACTAAGAAGCCTAATCAAGAAGCTTTGTTTGGACTAGCCTCCACTGTTATGGATTCTGTCCGTAGACAGTTATGGGTTAGTGCTTCTGATCGTAAAGGCGGAGCACTTCGCATGTCTAACATAGGCAAGCCCTGTACCAGATCACTTTGGTATGATATCAAAGGCGACGATAACGCTGAGCAGCTACGGCCAGAAACCAAGCTAAAGTTTATGATGGGGGATATAGTAGAGGCGTTGCTTTTATACTTAGCTAAAGAAGCTGGTCACAAGGTTACAGAGCAACAGGCAGAGGTAGAGATCGACGGTATCAAGGGACACATAGACGCTGTAATAGACGGTGAGCTTACCGATGTTAAGTCTTCTAGCTCTTACGGTATGCGTAAGTTTAAAAACGGTACGCTGCCTTCAGACGATCCGTTTGGTTATATAGATCAGATCAGCGGTTACGGTAATGCTCTTAATAAGAAGCAGGGAACCTTTCTAGTCTTTGATAAGAGCAGTGGTGAGTTAGCCACGTATACTCATAAAAATCTTTCCAACACTTATGAAAGAATTGCAAAGGTTAAGAAGGATACTTCTTCCAAGCTACCTCCTGAACGTGCCTTTGCACCTGTGGATGATAAAAAATCCGGTGGTAAAAAACTGAATGTAAACTGCTCCTATTGTTCTCATAAAGAGACTTGCTGGAAAGACCCTGGTTTAGATATTAAGTTCAGGTCAGGCAGGCCGGTGTTTCTTTTAAAAGGCACGGTCAATAGTGAAGGAGAGAACAATGCCAGCCGTTCTTTCTGACGAACAACTTTTAGATATATCGTTGGCTTACAGTAGTGAGGAGATTCTGGAGATATTAGATATACAGACTTTGGAACTTGCGGACTTATTAAAAGAACGCATACTAGAAAACATTTTAGAGTTTAACCTTAGACCAGTGGATTGTAACGCTTATGATTTATAGATCAAACGAAAACCCCATGTTCCGTTCCAAGTTTAGCGAGGATATTTTTAAGCAAAAGTATTCACACCAAGGGTGTTATACATGGCCTGACCTTGCCAAAACTTTGGTAGAAGATGTATGCGGAGGTATATTAAAAGACGATGAAGTATCAGAGCTTGTACAAATTATAACTGATCTTAAATTTATACCTGGCGGTCGCTATCTCTATTACGCCGGTAGACCTAATAAGTTCTTTAACAACTGCTTCTTGTTAAAAGCAGAGGAAGATTCCAGAGAAGATTGGGCTAACCTTAGTTGGAAAGCAGAGTCTTGTCTAATGACCGGGGGTGGTATAGGGGTTGACTATTCTATCTATAGGCCGGAAGGTTCTGGACTTAGTAAGACAGGCGGTTTGGCCAGCGGTCCTATACCTAAGATGCAGATGTTGAACGAAATTGGCCGTAGGGTTATGCAAGGGGGTAGTCGCAGGTCAGCTATATACGCCAGCTTGAACTGGAAACATAGAGATGTTGAAAAATTTTTAAACTGTAAGAACTGGTACGATATGCCGGTGGGCAGTACCGGGTTCAGCATAGGACAGGTTAAGGAGCAAGACTTTAACTTTAGCGCCCCTATGGATATGACAAATATAAGCGTAAACTACGATACAGAATGGTTACTTAACTACTGGGACACAGGAGATGTAGGAGATGTCTTTCGGACTAATATACGTCAAGCTCTTAGAACAGCAGAACCAGGCTTCAGCTTCAACTTTTTCGATCAAGAGCAAGACACGCTTAGAAACGCCTGTACCGAGGTTACTTCTGCCGATGATAGCGATGTTTGTAATCTTGGGTCTATTAACATGGGCCGTATTAGTGATATTAAAGACTTTGCAGATATAGTCGCCTTAGCCACTAAGTTTTTAATATGCGGTACTAAAAAGGCTAAGCTACCTTATGATAAAGTATACACCGTAAGAGAAAAGAACCGTAGACTAGGCTTAGGGTTAATGGGTATGCACGAGTGGCTTCTGGCAAGGGGCAGTAAGTATGAAGTTACCGAGGAGCTTCACCAGTGGCTTTCTGTATATAAGGGAGTATCTGATTCTGTTAGTGCTAGCACCGCTGATTCTCTTAGTATTTCCCGGCCTGTTGCTAACAGGGCTATTGCTCCTACGGGTAGTATTGGTATTTTGGCTGGTACTTCTACAGGCGTGGAACCTATTTTTGCAGTGGCGTATAAGAGGAGGTATCTTAAAAACGGAACTAAGTGGCATTATCAATACGTGGTGGACAGCGCTGCTCAGGAAATTATAGACCTATATGGGGTAGAGCCTGATAGCATAGAGTCGGCCTTGGATTTAGCCCAAGACTATAAACGCAGGATGAAGTTTCAAGCAGATGTACAAGACTACGTGGACATGTCTATTAGCAGCACTATTAACCTACCACCGTGGGGTAGTAAGTACAATAACGAAGACACTGTTGATAACTTTACCTCTTCTCTTGCCAGCTATGCCCACAGGCTGCGCGGTTTTACCGTGTACCCTGACGGCTGTAGAGGTGGGCAACCACTTAGCAGTGTGCCTTACAGTGAAGCTGTGAATAAACTAGGAGAAGTGTTTGAAGAAGGGGTAGAGACTCACGATATCTGCGATATCACAGGTCACGGGGGTAGCTGCGGAGTATGATAACTTTTAAAGAAAGTTTTTGAACATGTACGGACAAGTTTGGTATTCGGGCTCTACAGTTCCTGATCTTGACAAAGATTTTCAACGTGCTGTTATATCCCTGTGTGATAATCTAGAGGAAGAAAGAGGCGGTATAGGCGAGGGAAAGGGTAAGTACGATAAAAACATACGCTCCAACTCTGTCTATGGCATAGGCAATTCTGATTTTAAAACCCTGGTGTTTGAATGGACTAAGAAAGCTAATCAGGAAGCCGACTGGAACTTCGACATATCAGATATACAGGACTTACAGCTTAGCAAGTATAGAGAGGGGGATAAGTATAGCTGGCACTTGGATTTACAACATACTAATCCCATGCGTAAGCTAACCTACAACGTGGTTTTAAACAATGACTTTGAAGGGGGAGAGTTTCAGTTTAGTTGGGGTTCACCCTCCGCCCCGTATAAGAAGCGGATAAAGCCAGAGCCACAGCTTAACATACCAGGTCGCATGGTAGTGTTCCCCTCTTACTACTACCATAGAATCACCCCTGTAACTTCCGGTGTTCGATATAGCTTAACCGGGTGGGTCACGGGTGATCCTTTCAAGTGAGAAGAATCATAGCAGAGGTAAGCGGTTATGACAAAAACTGAGATAATAGTGTGTCTTTTGGGCATAGCGATGATTGTTGTTTACTCTGTGTTTTAAACCTTTACCTACCACCCCATAGCCATCCTTGTCTCTATGGGTACTTTGTCCATTGTAAAGGGAGGGTCAAAGGTAGTTACTACTTCGCAGTGCATTGCGTTTGTATACTTCATCCCGGCAGAATATATGTCCTCTATAATTGAATCTGCAAAGGGGCAAAACGCGCTGGTCAGGGTATGTGTGATTTTTACCTCTAGCTCTTTATGGTCTATCTCTATGTTGTAAATCAATCCCAGGTCATATATGTTGATTGATATTTCAGGATCGAATACCCTTTTTAAGTTTCCCACAACTATATCTATATCAATTTTCATTGTTCACCAAAGCTCTCGTAGCTCAACAGGATAGAGCAATAGACTTCTAATCTATAGGTTGTAGGTTCAAATCCTACCGAGAGCGCCAGAAAAGAGAAGTGAAGAAAATGACTGGAGATTACGTTGTAGTAACTTGTGTTTCATCTTATCGTATGCGCTATGTGATGCACAAAGATGATCTGCAAAAGTTAAATCCAGATCAATTGTGTAACCCTGTTGAATGGGCAAAGGATACTGTTACCTGTGAAGAGTGTAGCGAGTTTTCTGAAGAACACGTGGGCGAGTATGTAGTAGATACGGCTACCCTTAACGAGCAGCAGGTTATTGACTTGTTTGATAAGGAAAACGACTATCTAAAAAAATGGTCTAGGGAGAAAAAAATTAACTGGGTTAGGACGCAGATAACAGCCCCTTATTCAACAGGTTGAACAGGTCAGGGCCGTACTTATCAACAGCTGATTTTCGGATGATGTATTCGCCGCCGTGGGCTGTTATGTCTTTCGGACCGGAGCCGGAGAGTAAGCCGCCCAGGGCATAATCATCATCGCCAGCGTCACCGTCGTCGCCGCCTGAATCGCCGCCGCCTCCGCCTGAATCGCCTGACCCGTCGTCGTCATCGCCGCTGTCTGAATCTGGATCGCCTACCGCCTCGCTATCTTCCCCCACTCCTCCGCCGGGATCACCGGGCGAACCTCCGGCGGGCGCACCGTCTCCTGATGCGGATGCCGGGTCTGTTAGTGCCTCTGTGTTAGCCATAGAAATAGCAGCCTGCGTTGCGGTTGGGGGGCCGGTAACTTCAGTTGTATCGTCTAAACCCGGCGGGCCTCCTAGACCGCCTAACGTGCCCGTTGGATCAATGCCCCATGCATCAAGTGCAGTCGTGTCTACATCGTCGTCTTCGCCAAAAAAGTAGTCGTAGCCACGCGCCACTGTGAACGGGATCGACAAGAGTGAAAACGGTGGGAAGGCAAGACCCAACGCTGTGAAAAGCGCGCTTGCCATGTTGAAAGACAAGGGGCCTACCTCTTCCAAAGGCGTGTCATCTACGTCGCCGTCTGAAATTTGTTCAAAACCTTGTATATTATCTAAAGCGGCGGCAAACTCGTCAGGGCTAATTTCTCCAAGACTAGCCCCAGGCCCCGTGCCTGCTACAGCACCAGTACCGGTTCCTGGCATGACTATCCTTTGCGGACCTGGCGGAAGCAGACTTGTGGGAACTAAGGTTGGGTACTTAGCCGGGTCTTGGTCTTGTTTTGGGTCTACTATAGCTCCTGGCCCTAGTAAACCTAAGCTCTGTACAGCGCTTGATACACTCATCTTATTTTCCTGGATGGCTGCCGTTGTGCATGTGCGAGAGTTTATCCACTTCCTTACGCACAGCTGCTAGCTCTGCTATTATACTAGCGGTTTCTCTAGCTTTTGATTCTCTCTCCTTGGGAGCTAACATATCAGATATTACCCGTAGCCTTTGCGTATGGTTTTGGATAGAAACTTCTTGAGAATCAGTTGTCTTATCTTGTTGACGTAGCCTGGACTCTATATCCGATAACTGCTCTATAACTGACTGCAACTTTGTCTTTACAATTACAAAGGCGGTTACTACACTGACCAACATACCTGCCAAGGTAAGTATCATTCTGGCGTCTAGTTCCATAGGGGAAATCTACCAAGAAGTAGGTAAGGGGTAAGGTTGGCTACAGTTACAGCTACTGCACTGGCAATTGTCGCACTTACAGGGAGAGTCGGAGTTGTTACAGTGGCACTGCTTAGCCTCGCACGAGCAGTCCATGCACTGGTTATTAGACTGTTCCATCTTTGCCCTTCTTTTTACTTTTAATTTCCAAGATTGTTTGATATATTCTGATAGACATCCATACAACTGTTAACAAGCTGGCCAATGCCGGTATCCACTCCATAACAGTTCCCAGAGCAACTGCCCCGGCAGCTATGTCCACTGGTGTTTTACTATCCATGCTGCTTACCAACCCTTTAAAAACTATAGACCACCGCCGATTAAGCCCAAGCCGGGTCGTGGATGTTGTGAAAGTGCCTTGTAAGTATCGCTAATAGGTTCTAGTTGTTTCAATGCTTCTCTCACCACTGCCGTATCAGTTCGTTTTTTAACAGGTATTTTATTCAAAAGTTTTCGCGTTTTATTTATCTTTTCCGTAGCATCGCTTTGATATTTTTTTAAATAGTTTAAATATTCTGGATCGTTTTTAACAGCCTTTTTATACTTAGCCCTGTCAATCACCACCCATTTGAACTTACCTGGCCCCTGCTTTTTATACCGTAACCCCATATTCTTCAACGATGCTGTTACATGGGTATTTTCACCCGGACCTCCAATCATTTGCTCATCACCAAAGGCGGAGCTAACGCTTCCCCATTCCCATTCAGGTTTACCAGTGGAATCAAGAACTACCTTACCATTTCTAATCTTCTTCACCCACTTTGGTAGCACTTTTGTATATATCATTTTATTCGCTTCACCGCCTGTTTCTACTTCTCTGACTAGCTTGTGAAGCTCTTCCGGTGTAGTTGGAGCAACGCCTTTATTCTTACTTAATACGTCTTTCCAATATTCATCTTTCTGTTTGTTTGTTCCGCCGTGCCATGCCTTTGCTGTTTTTTCCAAGTTGCCGCCTCTGGTTTTTAATTCACGTTCCCAAGCTTCTTTGAACAGTTTAGGGTAGTGTATTTTATGTTGTTCCAAGGGTATAAAACCTGCTCCTCCTAGACCCATTCCTGGTTTAACAGGTTCTAACCTTTCAAACATATTTTTTATATCGCGAAGGCCGAGGACTTCTATTAATCCTCCGAGTCCTTCAGATTCTTCAACCGGCTTGAGTAGACCTTCAGTCGCTAGCCTCTCCTGCTCTCTCCTGTGCGCTATCTCCCTGTGTTCACTTTGTAAACCAGGTTGTTTAAGCAGTGGACTTGGTTCAGGAGGTCTTGGATACTCCATCTGTCTAAGCGACATGGGCCGCTCAGGAGGTCTTGGATACTCCATCTGTCTAAGCGGTACAAGTCGTTTAGGTAGTCCTGGTACAGGTTGATTGTTTAGTAAACCCATGCTACTCAATCCCACAATTACGCTTAAAACTGCTAACACTTTTAATTATCTTCCCCAACGCTCTTTCTTTACTTCTTCGTTATATTCTTCCGCCCCGCCTAGTAACCAGTTATATACCAAGGGTCCGACTAGAGGAACTGCCCTTGCGTTATACTTGTTTATTTCCTCACCTTTGATAACCGATGTCCCGGTATCTAAAGCGGCGTCTATTACATTAGTTGCGGGCATGATTACATCTATCGCCCAGTCTGTGAATTTACCGTCTTTGACATACTTCTCTATCCCGTAACGGTTAAAGCCGTAAACTCCTAACAAAGCCCATAGAGATTTTTCAGGTAGTTTGTCCAGTTCCGGGTCGCGTCCCATTAGCATGTCTTTAATAGCCCCCGTGCCAACATTAGCAGCGGATAAATAACCAGCTAGTAAACCAGCGTTTTTAATAGCCTTTGACTTACTACCCTCTTTCCACTCTTTCACCACGTTTCTTCTAACTACGTCATATTGTTTAAGCATAAATGATTTAAGAGCGTATAGTATCCTACCGTTTTTCATATCTATGTATTTCTGCGGCATCTCTAACAGGCTGATAGGTTGCATATCAGATAACTCGTTAAAGGCGTGGAACTTAACAAGCTCTGTGACTTTTCCACCCTTTTTAATATTTTTTAAATCTGCAACTAAATCGTCTATATCGTCTTTGTAAAACTTGCCCCACTTTTCCCTAAACGCTTTCTCTCCTTTTTCGCTTTTTACAAGATTAGCGTTTTTACGAAGCGCTGCGTTCATGCTTGTTTGTTTACCCAGCCTGTCAATGGCTCTAAAACCTGACCACTTAAACAAACCCCTTAACGCCTTAGTGGTCTTAGCTGAATCGGCAAATTCCTGACCTATATCGTCTAGTCCTACGTCCACCATCTTTACATTTTTAGTCCCAAACATAGATGCAATGGTATTTCTAAACCCGTGTAACGCGCCTGATACTCCTATGTCTCCTAACTGTGTAACTGCAGATACGGGATTAGCTATAGTTCCCATATAACCCAAGTCTCGTGCAGTACTTGTTACAGAACCTGGAATCTGCTCTCCGCCTTTTAAGCGGCTTTGTATCAGAGATATAAGCTCATTTTGTTTAGCTGAGCTTATGTTCTTCATTTCCCGGCTGAGAATATTTGATAATGTTTCGGGATCATAAGACCCAGACCACGGTTTAAGTACCTTTCCTGTTTTATCGGAAACCTTTTTACCCTTGTTAAAAAGTTTAGCCCTGGCAATATCGTTTACGGAGTTTCGCACGTACATTTGCAGAGCTTGTTCCGGACTGTCGTAAAATTCTAATATATTACTATTAACATCTTCAACTACTCTACTATGCTGTGCTTTGGCTCTGGGAACTTTTTCACCGTACCCCCTAATTACCTGGTCTACTAAAGTATCTCTTCGGTGCTTGGGTATATCTTTTATTGCCCCGTAACCTTTATCAGCCACTTCTTTCTGCAACCGCTTTATTATTTTGCTTTGCTCATCAGCACCCCAGTAATTTAATAGTTTTTCATAACTGCCCTTTTTAATTTTTCTGGGGAAGTGGTTTTTAATATAACCTACTTCTATGCCTTCATGTTTCATTTTATCGCGCAGCTTAGACGTAACTTCCAGAACAGTGTCAAATTGTTTTTGCATATCAGTTGACATCATTCTCCTGGCTTGTTCAAATCTACCATTGGCCAGGTGCATGGAGAGGGCTTCCTTAGTAGGGCCTTTAATCTCCTTTAGACTTTTTAAAAACGGTTCAACTTTTTCAATAGTTTTTGTAGTGTGAACACGGGTATCGAATTCAAACTGGCGAAGACGCCTTAGAATTGGTTCTGATATGTTTCCAATTCTTGTAGACAAGCTGCCAAAAAGTTCGTCTATTCCTTTAGAGTAAAACCTGGATACGGTTTGATCTTCCGCTGCATTGGTGAGGATTCTCTGCGCGGCTTTCTGAGATGCTGGGATGTGTATTTCTCTATTGGTTTTTTCCATTGCACGTTCAAGCGGCATACCACCCATGTTCAGCATGTCTCTTTTAGTTCCCGCTAACGCTTGATCCGCATCTACACCTGCCGCCATCTTACCTGCCATTATATGGTCTGCTTTGTCCATTATTTTATTAGCAGGTCTTTTACTCACCGCTGATACACCTTTGCCAAGGCCCAGTAGCACTCCTGTACCGCCAGCGGCTAAAGCTCCGGATGCAAGAGCCTTATCTATATCTACTTCTTCTCCAGCGGCTATATCGTCTGCTACGCTATAGCCAACACCTAAAGCTCCGCCCACTCCTGTCCTTGCCCCGAAACGTCCCAGTTGTTGTACTGGCGTTGCTCCTGCCTTGGCGGGTCCTAGAAAAGGTATATATGTAAAAGGGTCCGCTACAGTAGCTCCGCCTAATTGACCGGCAGTTCTGGCCACGCTATCTTGATCTGGATCAAAAAGTCTGCCGTACTTATCCAGTAGTTCTCTCTCCTTAGCTCTGCGTATCATGGAACGTCTGGTTCCGTAATCAGCTTCGTCAAAACCTTCCCCGTAGGATTCTTCAGGCGACTTATAGTCAAACACTTCATCGTTGGTGAACAGGTCAAATGTACCTATAGGCGCAAAAGATTCTAAAATATCTCCTATGTTTTGCGCAAGCGTGGGGGTTTCAGCTGAGCCGTACCAAAACTGTTCCCAAGAACTGTTACTACCGGTTTTGACAAATACTCCCTGGTCTGGTAAATACCTATCCCCTGGCTCCAGCCCGTTTTCTCCCAGCCTTGGATCGTTTTTTATATCCTTCTCTGTTAAGACAACGCCCATCTCTGTTTCTTCGTTTCCACTGCTAAACACTCGGTTTACAGTAGCGACGCCGTCTTTTATTTCATAGGTATCCCCCGGCTCTAGCCCCTTTTTCATAAGATCAGGGTTGGCTCTTAAATCAGCTAAGGTTAGGGTTTTTACTTCGCTCATTTTGTTACCACTATTTTAGTCCCAGGTGGAAGCGCCAGACCTTCTATAGGTGCATTGCTACTACTGCTGCTACCCACAGCTTGATTAGCTGCGTCTACTATGCTCATATCTGTACCGTTTGCTGCCGAGTCTCGTAAAATAGCTAACACACGGTCTGTCATTTCTTTTGATATTGCCTCGTTTTTACCCGCACCGATATAAGTACGCCAAGACCTATCGCCGCCTTTAATAGCTCCATCTTCTAATCCCGCTGCAATAGCATTTTGCACTCGCTCTATTGTAGCCTTGGTATTGGGCCACGTACTCATGGCAAGTCGTTCCCTAGCGATACTTAACCTTTGTTCCTCTGCTGCTATACGCTGTTCATTGGCAGCCCTTCTTAACGAAAGGTCTTCTCTTTTTAAACGCCGATCTGCTTCTAGGTTTTGCTGTTTTACAAGATTAGCATATACCGCTGCTTCGTCCTTTGTAACATCTAGGTTACCCATTATAAAGTCCTGTACAAGGGATACGTTATTTCTAGCACCCATTTTAGAAAGTATCTTGAAAAATCTATCCCATCCGCCAGACACGGGCTGAGAACCCATTATCTCTCCCGGCGCATTTGTCAACAACCCTGCTAAAATTGATCTTTCCCCGTGATCTGCTTTAGCATTGTTGCTAATGTCTCTTCCTTTATCTAAAGCTTCACTGACTATGGAGTCTTTTCTGTTTACAGTTACGGCTTCAGGAGGTGCGACTCTGGAAACTACGTCTCTGGGAGCTACAGGTTTAGCTTCATAAGCTGCGTTTTCTTTCATCAATTTTGCTTGGTCAAAAGCTCTTAATATAGCTTCCTCTTCCCGAATTGCTTCGTTAATAGAACTAGGGTCATATTCTCTCGTCCCTTTGGGCAGCAATTCTCCTAGTAATCCAAGTTTCACCCAGGCAGGTATTGTTCCTTCCGTTTCAGAGGGAGACGAAAATTTCTGAAATTCTTTCGCTCGCCTATGTTCTTCAATAATAGCTAGCTCTTTCCGCGTTGCTTCGTTAATAGAACTAGGGTCATGGTCTGTTGTTCCTTCAGGCAACAATGCCCCTGCTAATCCAAGTTTCGCCCAAGCGGGTATTCTTTCAGGTAAATCAGGCACAGTTTCTACCGTTACTCTCCCCGCACCTCCGGGAACTGGGTTATAAGTCGTAGTCCCTGGCATAAGAGAATAAGCATCGTGGATAACACTACGTGATTTTGCCATGATTCAGTAACCTTTTCACCTTAGACTAAACTTTTAATACTGGGTCCACGTACTGAAAACTTTGCAAGCAGGTTTGCAAGGTTTATAGCTTGCTTTTTATAATCGTCAGCTGTATTAACCTGGTAAGGAGAAGACACATTACCGCCCCAGCTACTACTGCCCCCTCTCATACCCAGATTAGTAAGACTTCCAAAACCTGCTCCTATTCCCCCCACTGGTTTAGGATCAATAGAGCCTAGTTTTGAAAATTCTCCCACGCTATCCATTAATTCTTTAGCTGTTTTTTTTCTGCTAAATTTCCACTCACCCGTGTCTGGGTCTTTACTACCTTCTATACCAGCATCGGTTAATTTCTGTAACTCTGAACCTTGATAATCTACAGCCATTGCTTCGTCAGCGGCTATGTCTCCAGAGCCGTATTCAGGCGCGTTTTCAAAAACATTTTCCAAAGCTTCTATTTGTTCTGGGTCTGTTATCCGCACTCTTCCCATGTTTTCAAAAGGATTTGAAAAACCTAGATTTTTAGAATTAAAAATATTGTTCATAAAGTCCATGATCTATACCCCCAACCTGCTATAGTTTACTCGGAGGTATCCGTCGCTTCCCTGTAGGACAGCCTCTGGCATAATCTTCATAGCCTGTTGAGCAATAACGCCAAACTCTATCTGATTACCCGCCAGTTCTCTACCCTTCTTGTTCCACTTCCAGGTATAGAGCTTAATACCATTGACAAGTTTGCCTACAAGTTTGATATCACTCTTGAGCCTAATGTCAGAGGCTCCAAATATAGGAGCAGCTGCCCCTACCAATCCAGCTATTTGAGTTGCTGTGCTAGGACCGCCAGGCATTACCTGAGAACCTGTACCTCGCATAGTCTGTTGCATCTGCGTAGAACTACCCAAACCGGCTAAGCCTCCTAACAAGTTAGCATAGGTGGTCAGCTGTGCTCTACGCGCTTCCTGCTCTTGCTGAGCCAGCCTAGCTGCGTCTTGCAGTAGCGCCGCATCTCTGGACTCATCTCTCTGCCCTATAGCCTCTCGCAGCGAGGGTTCAACCATTAAGGTTTGTAACTGGTTTTGAGCATGTCCTTGTACTCTACCTAAAGCGCCTATTCTTCGGTCTTCTGCCATTTGAAGAGACTTGGCCAACTGATCTTGGATTAAATCTTCTCTGCGTATTTGCTGATTAGCCGCAAGCTCTTCCAAAGCTGTGCTGCCCATTCCAAACTGACCTGCTTGCATAGCCTGTTGCTGAGCCAGTAGTTTATCTCGCTCTGTCAACTGTCTAGCTTGGTTTGCTATGGCCCCTGTACGGGCAAGGTGTAGCGGGTCTTGGAAAATATCACCCCTGGCCAGTTGCACATCTCTGTTGAAAAAGTCTTGATATGTAGGAGCAATTTGACCAGTAGCTGTTTGACCTAGCCCTGTGTATAGATCGTGAGCACGAGATGTTTCAGCTGCTTCCCCTGGAACTAAGCCATCTCTGTATAGATCAACAGCGGTTTGAAACTCGCCTTTTATCTGCGGTAGAAGTTCATCTATAAAAGGAACCACGGGAGCGTAAGGCTGTATCTCTGTAGAACCTTGAGTAGCCGATTGTTGCGGCGTATTTACAACTACGGGAGGGGGAGAACGAAATATACCACCCATCTTATAGCTCCTTGCGAATGGTTATAGTTTTAAAATCAAATCCTAAAGGTTCCATTACCTTTTCCCATCCCTTGCGACCTGTCATTTCAAAGAAGTCAAATCCTAAATTTTTATAGTATTTTTCCACAACTGGTACTATAACGGAAAAATCAAATTTACCAGATATTGCCTCTGCCGATATGCCTCTTGACCTGGGCATATATCCAAACCCTATTACAAAACTGCCTTTGATGTTTTCATCTTTATCCACGGAAATCCAGAAATCGCTTGTCTTATCTATAACTCTTTTTACTAAATCGTCTGCGTTATACAGGTCTTCGCACTTGCTCCTAGACACAGACTTTTCCATGTGGTTATAGCACTGAGCTAGTTTTTTCTTTAACAATTCACTATTAGGATTTACCAGTTTATAGCTTAGTCCAGCTACCAGCGGCGTTGTAAAAATATATTCCTTCTCCTCCACTGCCGGGATTCCAGTTACTGCCATCAGCATATCTTATATCTCCCTGCTGTGGATTATCAGGCTCTGCATTGCTTACGTCTAAGTGACCGTCGCGTACTAAGTCTAGAACGGTTCTAATCTCCATCAACATAGAGTCTAAAAAATGGGGTATTTCCTCTAGCTCTGTAGGACAAGTGGAGGGATCAAACCTGAGAAATTCCCTACTCATCTATCAGATACCACTTCCGATTCTATAGCATATCCTGATAATCTAAATTGAGAAGCAGTTTCGCTTTCTATTTTAATAGCAGCGTATCTACCTCTGACCCTACAGTCTACTTTATTATCTGTTCCTATATCGAAAGACACCGGAGTATTATATACAACTCCCGAATTAGGAGACAACTCTGCTCCTACGCTGATGCTAACGCTGCCTGTTCCTTCTATACGGGGATATACCCTGCTTATGCTTTTAATAGAATCTGTTCTCCCAGCGTTTAACCCTCTACGTTCCAGAGTAGTTGTAAAGTTTGCACCGTCAAAGGTAACTCCTGAATCTGCTAAGAAAAATTTATTATCAGAAGTACCACACATTAGTAAAGAATCAATAGAAGGGTTAAACTCTTGCTGACCCCAGTTCAGGGTATTTTGCTCCCACGCACCTGTAGAAGCTGCCCAGGTATTTGTCAAAGCCGGGTTTACCAACCCCTTTGCTATAAAACTTACACTTGGTAAATCTCTAGTAGCCCAGGTATTTTCCACGTAGTTCCAGATTAAAGCCGTGTCTGGATAACCACCCGTAGCTCCTGAAGCTGGGAAACAAATCCATACCTCGTTTTTAATCTTATTGTGAACTAGGAAAGTTTTATAATAGTAGGTAGAATCAATCTTGGAAAACAAAAATGTTTTCATCTGATCGTCTATTATACTTTTTATAGAGTTGCCGTTATGAATCACCACATCGTTTGTAGACATCATAACATGTTTGCCGTTTCCTAAGTCTACAATAGCATCTCTACTGAACAATCCTGTATCTTTAAAAACTTCTCTTATGTTAAACGTAAAAGCTCCACCTACATAGTTAAGAGAATACACACTATCCTCTTTATAAACCATTAACAAGTTTCCCAGTTGTAGAGCGTTTAGTATGTGTCCCTTAGTACCCATTAACGATGTTTCAGCGGCTTCAGAGGCAGCGGAGGAAGTTACCCAAGTGTTGCTACCGTTGTTATCTGCCCCCACAGGTATAGCATCGCTCCACCGTATGGTGAAAGGCTTTGACACCGCTGAACCGCTAGCGCTATCGGTAAGGTTTAAAGCCACTAAGTGGTTTCTAAAAGGTACAATTGCTTTACACTTTAAAGTGCTAGGCCAATTGGTAAGGTCAGTAAATTGCGTACCTCCCTGGGTAAAACTCTGAGGAGCGTCTATACCGTTACAGGCTATTAACACACCGCCCAGTGTACCGCCTTGCCAGTTGTTAGTTGTATTGGCTATGGTTGTATAAGCACCGGAAGATCGGGTAACGTCTGCGTGGGTAGTGCCGGTAATTTTGCGAAGACCTGTGGCAGTTCCATAAACCCATAGATCGTTACTACCCTGTAGCCAACTAGTAGCCCAGTAAGGATTATTACTGGAACCTGGGTCGCCAAAGATTTGTATATGGCCTAGTATTTTTCCAGCTTTACCGTCGATAAATCTTACATTGTTCCCGTAGCTGAAAAACGGCGACGGCATGTCATACGGAGACAGGTCAGAGTTTATGCTAAATCTCGGAGCCTGTCTACCGTTTATGTCAAATATTTCCTTGGCCATTAACCACCACCCGCTGACGTTTGCTCTTCCCAGCTAGTTGAATTAAACTGGTCTAGAGCGAGATAATCTTCTTCCTCTTCGTCTAGAAGATTACCGCCCGTTTCTTGGATAATGCAAAAATTTTCTATAACCCAGTTGGTAGGCATTATGCACCTCTACGGACAAGACTGCCGGGATCACCTTGCACAGTCATTTGCATAACTGTACCGCCATACCTGGCTGCTTCTTCTGCTGATTTTACATCGTCCATTGCTTTTTGATATATAGCCAAAAACCTTTGAGTCTGCTCTGTATCGTTTAGATAGATAGCTCCTTCCAAGCAAGAACCAAACAAGTACAAGTCTGGAAAAGAGTCCAGTATATTATTAGTAGTAACACTGTCTGATAAAGGTACTAGCTTACTATAGTAATATATTCCCAAGGTATAGGCAGAGTCAGGAGTAGGATATATTTTTATATCTTTTCCCAAGTTTGTATAAGCCCTGGGGTATCCGCTAGTGTAAGCTCCATACTCCCTACTACCTGACTCTGGAGAAAGATAGTTTAAAGCGTAGCTGTTAGTATCAGAAGTTTCGTAAGTAATGTTCCTTAGCTCTATTAAATCAGAGGGCAGGTTGTAGAAAGAAACATCTCCCGTTGTAGTAGTTTCTGCCCTTGTCATATTTACTCTAACACGTAGTTCTCTGTCAAGCCTATTCTCTGTTAAAGATATAAAATCAGGTATAACACTTGTTAAATCATCTCTGTTAAGATAATTAGCTACACTTGTTTTTATCTCTGAATACGTTGAAAGACTCATCAGATATTACTTTCATGTGTCCGTAGAAATCTATACTCTGGATCATTGAGAAGTTTTTTAATCTTGGGCCAGTGATCTTTATTCATCATATCTATGCCGTATTCTTTTCTCCACTTTTCTACTATGACCAGGGGAATGCTTGCAACTTTACGCATACCTGTCTCACGGGTCTCTACCCCGCCGTGGATATAGTCCTTGTTAAACTCCTTCTTATTGAGTTCTATAAGAGGTTCAATATCCTGAACGGAGTGCTGGATTATTTTATCCTCGCTCGCGTCATAGGTAGATTTACGTTTAATAGGGGAAGAATCCGACATCTTAGTACTTCTTCTTTTTTTTCGTACGGTTTTTCTTAGGCATATTGTGTTCCTTCTTAGTGGGGAGAGCGGTTAAGCCCTCCCCGTGTTAAGAATAGAATTAGCTTAGGTCGTATACAGCGCCCAGAGCCTTTTCATTATCCACCTGAAGGGTGTACTCAACGATAATCGCTCGCTGCTCACCGTCAGACGTGGAAGCTACCTCGCGTTGGAAGAACGGACGCAGATAGGCCAGTTTATAATACTCTGGATCAACCAGCCAACAATCCCTAGAACGCTGGAAGCGGTTAGGGACAACAGCCATTTCTCCAAAGTCACTGACATAAACGTCCATACCACCGATGATGCGTTGGTCAGCTACATCGTTAAAGTTGGAAACGCCTGAAGCTCCGCCTACGCCTACAAAGCTAGAAAAAGTCTGCTTCTGAGCGGGAGCCATCATAATGTACTTAACATCAGCCCCGTTGTTATAGGCTAGGAGGATGGACGCTTTAAGCAGTGCTTCTGTAAAGGTACGCTGCGTACCGTCCGTGCGAGCAGCACCGGCACCGCCAGAACCAGCCGCCGTACCACCACTGCCAACGCTGGCATTGGTCGTTACCCAGGAAGTCAGGCTACCAAGCTTACGCACCGTGGAATCAGCTGACATGGCGGTTTTGGCGGTGTTGGCACCTACCAAAGTTGTTTCCATATCGCGCTTCAGTTCTTTAGCACGCTTGGACATTTGATAGGCCAGTTCTTCCTTACGACCTGCCTTGGATACTGCATCTAGCGTACCAGAAACAAGCGTAGTTTTCAAACTAATCTGACAAATGTTGCCCAGACGAGTTGTAGCCGAGGGTTCGGCAGCGGTAAGGGTTTGACCCTCCTCGTTATAGTTAGTAGCGACGGCAGCTGCAAGAGCGTCTGTCTGCCACTCGTGGTTTACTGCGATAGCATCCGTGCGACCACCCATTGACATAAAAGGCGTGTCGGTTGGGGAGATATCGTAAATCACATTTTCCAAGTCTTCGCGAAGACCAGCTGCGGAATATGTGACATATACTCCGGTAGGTTGTGCCATGGTATTTTTTCCTTATTTGAAAGTTAAGACTCTAGTAAGTCCAGAAAAACACTTGCGGCATCTCGTTGACTACCTGTTTTTGACAATCTCTCTCGCTTAGCTTGGATACTCTTCCTAGTTTTCTGAGCTTTTGTCTTGGGAGTTCCAGCTTTAACAACCTTTGGAACAGTTTTGGATTTCTTAGTGGAAGCCGTTTTAATGCCCTTATCTGCCATCATAGCTTTGTGCAGGACTAGGACAACTCTGTGATCGGTTATTCCATCTACATCCTCTGGAGAGAATCCCATACCTAGAGTATATTCTCTGATATCGTTTCTCACAGTTGAAGAAGGATCAGCATATTCTGGAAGTTTTTCAGCTAAAGTTTCTGCTTCCTTTTGTAGCTTTTCTTGTAAAAAACTTTTAGAATCTTCTATTGCTTTTTCCTGTACTCTAGATTTTTCTAATTCTATAGAGTGTATTCTATCTTTAGCATCTTGAAGCTCTAACCGTTTTTCCATATATTCCATCGGGTCTTCTTGTTTAAGAGATGCCCAATCAATATTTTTAAAACGCTCTAGACTTGCATTTTGCTGTTTAGATAGAGATTCTAAAGCCTCTGCATACTGTCCTCGTTCACTTTGAACTGCTTCTAGATTAGCTTCGTAAGCCTTTCTCTGTTCCGCTAGAGATTGCGATTTACGGGTATAATCTGCTTGCCGCTGGTATCCGTTTCGTAGCTCTTCCAGAGTAACCTCGTGCTCTTCACCGTCTAGCTTAACGGTGTAAACACTCTCGGTTTCCGAATCGGCTATTTCATCTTCTACCTCTTCTACTTCGTCCTCCAACTGGTCTTCGTCTACAGCTTCTAACTCTTCCACTGCTTCTTCCGCTTCTTCGGTTTCTTCCTGTAACTGAGAAACCAGTTCAGCTTCTGACTGCGCCGTGTCTTCGGGTTTTTCGATTGCTTGTTCTGGATTGGTGTCTTTTTCACTTCCAAACATAACATCGAACATGTTAAGCTGTGGCGTGTTGACTTCCCCTTGGGGATTGGTCTGAGCCTCACTCATTTTAAATAACCTCTTAATTGTTTATAATTTTATCGTTGTGAATAATTGCTCCTAGTTCTTCAGATATAGATCGCAGAGCATCTAGTTTCATCCAGCATAGTTCTCGTTCACTAACTGTTTCGGCTATAGTCCATTGAGATATTAAGCCTTGTTTTAAGTTTTCTAAAACTTCTTTAAACACTTCGTTGTTTATAATAGCTCTAGCTTCGTTGGCTTTTTCTCTGGAGTTCAAGACCTATTTACCGTTGTGTTTAGAACTGCCGTAGATTTCACCCTTGGCAAACCTGTTGCCTGAAGGTTTAGGAGGAACAGCGGGGGAGTTACCTCCCTTGGGTGGTACTGCTCTGTTACCTACTTTTCCTACGACGTGTCCTGCATAACTTTTAGGCATCTTAGTCTCCTTATGTTTTTATGATAAAGTTAATAGGCTGAGCTTTAAGCACGGCAGAGCCGGAAGCTGCACTGGCAGTTATAGCCGTCCCTAGAGAAAACCCGGTTCCTACTCCTACGGGGAAAAATGTTCTAAAGTCCGGGACTTTAAAGTTAGAACCAGACGTTCCAAACACGGTTCCGATAACTGCATATAGCGCAGAATAGGTAGAGGTAGAGTAGTCACCGCCGTTGCACAGTAGCCAATCTTTAACACCGCTGATTGTCTCTGTTGTGGGTACGGTGTTAGAGGCAAACATGCAAACAGTGCCTGTTTCAAAACCTAGCTTATTCATCTGAGCAGAGGTTTGAGTCACTGCCGTGGTGGATAAGTTTGGAAACTGAGTTTTTAAAACAGACTTGATAAGCCTGAGATGATCGTCACCCTCAGATATATTATCGCTAGCTGCCGGGTTTGCTGTGTTTAGCTGGCTAATATAGCTAGCAGATTCTACAGTCATTTGTCTAGTCCTTTTCCTATTGTAACACTATTAAAGTGACATGTCAAGGGCATTCATCCAATCCGTTCCCCAGGTAATCGGACACATTCTATCTTTATGGTCAGGCGGTGTAATTAATAGGTGAAACTCTTTATTAGGTAGGAGATATAGATGTATCAAACCGCCGTCAGCGTCTATTCCCATACCTATGCGAGTAGCCTCTTCTGATTTTAAAAATCTTTCAGTCTGTTCCCTGTCAAAACAGGGTATAAATCCCGATTGCTGCGCTAAAGCACTTGTACTGATAAAAATAGCAAAGGTAAACGCAGCTAGCCCTATGGATTTATTTAACCATTTACGATAAGTCATGGTCAACTCTTAGTTTACCGACTGTTTCGGCACGACTTCGGAAGTAACATTTTCTTCAACGTCTTTGATACTTTCAATTAATTTATTTGTAAAGTGATTTAAAGATACCTGAAGCTGGTCTAGGTTAAACCTGGCCTGAGAGGCTTTCGCTTGTAAGTCTCTTACTTGAGAAATCATGTAATTTTGCTCTTGGTTTAAATCATCTGGTGAATAATCAGTTCCGTTAATTTTGATTATGTTATTTTCACTAACCATATTAGCTCTCCTCTTATCTTAACAGAAATGTCATTCAGGCTTTGGGTATGCATCCTTAACGGCTTTAATAGCAGCTTGGAACTCATCACCACCTTGACCAGCGTGGTAGATCATGTCTAGCTGGTCGCCAATTGAGGGATAATTTCTACGCCGTTTATCCGCATACGTTTCTTTAAAAGAATCAAGCCTCTTATCGTGTTCATCTTGGTTGTAGGTTAATGTTTTGTCTGCATTAACCGTTATTAAGTCGTACTGGATTTCGTCAACTTCTCCAGTGTAAGTAAGGGTACTAGTAAAGGATTCATCGCTATTTTCTTTAGCTAGTACATCCTCTATACCTGGGCCTTTTACAAAACTCCATCCATCTCCAACCTTATAGACGCCGAGCGTTTCTGTACTCATCACTTGACTCCTATGACGTAAAATGCAGAAAAACTAACTTTAGGTAAGACATATCTCAAGGAACTGGAGGCAGCCTTCCCAACCCAATGCCCTACCGTTGTGGTAATAGAATCAGTCCAAACATGATTTTGAATCGTTTGTTCAGAACCACCAAGCCCGAATACTTCAGTGATAGTTATAAATTCGTCGCTACCCCAATTATCTCCGAAATATCCAGTTCCCGAATCAGGGCTGTACGCAGTCACTGTGACCGCTTCATGGTCCTCAAGTCGGAGATAATACCCTTGAGATGTAGATACTGTACCACCGGATGTGTTTGTGTATATACCGATGCCATAGTTTGCGGAAGACACACCGGCATTTACACCAATACATTTGATATACTTATACCCGTCACAATCAATATATGTGGATGTAGATGGCGACGTTGACGAATGGATAATGTCGTAATCAACTCCACCACCGCCGCCAGCAGCTTCCCAAGCAACCCCTGAACCCGTGCTGGTTAGAACCTCACCATCGCTGCCTTGTGCGCCGTTGACTTTGAAATTGTCGGCATCCAAGTATCCGGTGACTTCTACGCCACCTGTCACTGTTTCTAATTTTTTTGCAGCGTCGTAGTATAGCTCGACCGCGCCATTTTCAACGGCACCCAACATAGTTTCTCCAGTTGCCCGTCCTTGCAAATAGAGATTAGTTCCTTGGATATATAGATTCCCGCTACCACCTTCCTGAATGTATGAGTGTTCTGGCGCGTGATAAAGCACGAGGTCGCCGTCGGTGCCGAGTTGCAATTGTGCGTTGTCTGGGAACCTAAGGTCGTCAGTACCTGTGGGGATACTAAAAACTGTTTCGTCGGCATCGTTCTTAACGGTCAGGTCTGATGTCGATCCTTGACCGGTTAATATGAGTCCTTCCGTAGCAGTGTAACCTACTGCTGCGTTGTCACCGGCAGCGGTATCTCCCGCTGGTTCAACCGTTCCAGTAGCCGCTACATCTCCAGTTACACTAACACCAGTAGAAGTTGTTTCAAATTTTTTGACATTATCGTGGTAGAGATCAATAGACCCATCTTTTGTGTACGAAAGACCTGTTTCACCACTGGGACTGCCTATGTTAGCAAACGTGTCACCTTGAATGTATAATCCACCTGTTCCCTGATCGATAATGTAAGAGTTGTTCCCGTCATGGACTAGTCTTAAATCCGATCCGCCGCCGAATTGCAGTTGGGCGCTGTCTGGAAAAATCACATCATCCGTGCCAGTCGGTATGCTAAATACCGTTTCGTCGGCGTCGTTTTTAACGGTCAAGTCTGATGTGCTGCCCTGTCCGGTTAATATGAGTCCTTCCGTAGCAGTGTAACCTACTGCTGCGTTGTCACCGGCGGCAGTATCGCTAGTCGCATTAATTGTTCCGCCGCTAATGTCGCCAGTGGTTGTAATGTTTGACGATCCGTTGTCGATAGCGCCGAATCCACTGGTGATCGATCCAGCGTTAAGCGCGCCCGTGGTGACAATGTTACTGCTACCCGCAGCTGGTGCCGCCGCGATGTCGCTAAGCACTTCCGCCGCTGATCGGCCTTCAATAGCCGTACCATCGACTCGGAGAAAATCGTCGTCTGCTACACCGCTGGTGAACTTAGGAACATTGTTGTTTCCTATACCAGTGTCTAGCGTGGCTGTTGCTGTAATAGCCGTACCGTTAAGCGTCATTGCATCGGCTTCTAGAGTACCGTCGATATCAGCGTCACCTGATATATCCAGTGTTGTAGCGTCTAGTTCTCCAGCTACAGTTAGAACACCGCTGGTAAGAGTCAGAAGATCAGTGTCAGAAGTATGGCCTATAGTTGTACCATTAATAATAACATTATCAACTGTAAGAGTTGTAAGAGTTCCAAGAGAAGTAACATTACCTTGAGCAGCGGTAGAAAGAGTACCAGCAATTGTTCCGCCTGAAACATTGATACCAGCACTAAATACCGGTATTTGATTCATTGTGACAACACCACCGGAAGAAATAGCTATTGCATCCGTATCACTAGCAGAACCTATATTACCCGCATCGGGGATAACAATGTTACCGCCAGTGGTCATTAAACCACCGCCAGTATACGCACCGCTTACATCTACAGCACCGTTAATATCTATAGTAGTTGCGTTGATTTCAATTTCTGTATCTGAAACTAAGTCTAGAACACCGTCAGCACTTTGATGAATATACGTTCCCGAATCACCAAACTGTAGTTGTCTTGTACTGTTAAGTAGTAGACCGGTATCAGCAACGTGTGTTAAGGTAACGTCGCCGTCGTCGCCCAGGTGAATTACTGCGCTATCACTATCAAGATATAGATCATCTGTAAGTGTCAAGTCTGTAAACTGAGGGCTGTCTCCGGTTCCTACCCCTATGCTGGTTCGTAGAGTAGCTCCGCTTTCTGCTACTGGATCGGTCGATCCGTTACCCACTATCATCTGACCATCGGTTAGCACAGACATAGCTGTAACAGCGCCCGTGCCAGAGCCTAGAAGAACTCCGCCATCGGTTAAACTGGTAGCGCCTGTACCTCCGCTACTTACGGGAATAGTTCCGGTACTTACAGTGACACTTCCCGTGCTTTGGTCTACTGCCAAGGGAGATGTAGCTGTTAGAGAGGATACACCTAGCAAAGATGCTAGAGTATCTCTTCTAATTTTCTTAGTAGCGTTTGCACTGACATCTACCATGACAAACATGTCATCGTCAGCTAAAGCGTCTTCGCTAAGTTCCACTAGTTCAGTGATTTTCTTATTAGTAGCCATGTTGCTATTCCCTGTTGATTTTACCTAGCCTTCTAGCCAAGTAACATTAACCGTAGCAGTTCCACTAGCAGTAATAGCAGCTACTTCATCTCCCTCCACCACTGTAAATATTTCTGATTCTCCAACATTTAGCTGTACACCGTTGGCAACAGTGGCGGTGGGGTCAGCGCCTGGACCGATTTTAACATAGGCCAGAGCACTTGCCGAGATTCTTACCTTGGTAATCTGGGCAGGGCATCCTCCAGAGCGAGTCGCTCCGGAACTAGTAGTGGCGGACAAGTTTTCACTTGAATTTACTCTATAGTAGTTGTTTTGACGAGCCATTTTACCTTCCTCTACGCTTTGATGTTTTTATCAGAGTTCATTTCAAAACCTAGCTCTATACCTTTGAGCTTTAACTCTTCCTGTTTCATAGCCATTTCATGCTCAATTTCCATCCGTTCAAGCTCTAGCTTAGCTGCTTTAATTTCAAGTTCCTTAGCTTTAACCTGTGCTTCTAGCTTAGCGGCTTCGGCAACGGTTAGCTGAGCCTGGGCTTGAGCCTGTGCCAATTGTTCTCGCGGAGTCGGTCCCATGGGTTCTGTAGACGGCATAGTTACAAACTTGTCCACGTTTTTGATACCCATCTCGTCCGCTACTTCTCGCATCAGATTGTATATATTACCAGGCTGGACAATGCCCTGGGTTTGTTGAGCTACCTTTTCCATCAACACAGCGTAGTTGTTTAAGTTCTGTAGCCTTATGTCTTGGTCGCCGTAGCCTATGCCCACTTCTATATCTACGTCTAAGTCTTCGCGCCAGCTGGAGGGGTCTATGGCGTGGTAAGCGTTGTTAAGCCTTACAAGTTTTTCCCTATCTTCGTATCTTTGGATCAGGTTGTATATGGACTTGAACATGTTGCGAACACCTGTATCCGCAAATACCCTGGCTATAAGCTCTAATCTTCCCTGAGAATTTGTCAGAGCGGCGTTAGCTGCTCCCTGAGTTACGTGCGATTTAAGAACATCTGCCGATAACCCTTGAGTCTGAGGGTTTACCCCGGTGCGTCCTGACTTTATATCTTCCCAATAGGTTAACATTTGAAAAGCGGCTGGTTGTAGAGCCGGTGTCTGTATAGGTGTTAAAGCGCTGGGGCTACGGGTTCTGACTATACCGCCGGGGCGGTTGGTTAATAAATCGTCTACGTTAACCTGCCCCTCCACTATCTGGAACCTGCCGTTATTGGCTAGGTACATGTTATCTAATAGATTACGAGTCAGGGTAGATCTGACAAGTTGGATATCCTCCACTGTTTCGGCTACGCTTAAACCGTAAAACTTATGAGGAATAGGTATGGGGCATACGGTGCTAAAGGGGATGTAGTCAATGGGTTCAAGGTCAAGTATTTCTCCCCCGGAGTGGCATATTTTATGTAGAACGCTTACGCCGGAACCGTCTATGTCTAGTTTCATATACGATTCGTTTATCTCCACCAGAGCCTCGGACTCTGCACCGGCCTGGTTAGGGTAAGTGTCTGTAGCGTCGTAAGAGTGCCTGGCCATATACTCTTGACTAGTTGTAATGGCATCGGCTTCGGAGCCATAGCCGGGTAGTTCCTCTACAACGTCTGGGTCGTAGCCCATTTTAATCAAATCGCTCTTTGACTTGTGCGATCTGTGGCAGATAAACCTAGCATCTTCCAGGGTTTTAGCACCTCGGTTTATTAAAAACTCTTCCGGCGGTACGTTTTCTACGGTTACTTTACCGCTTATATCTGTACGGGCAAAGGTGACGTTGTGTAGAGATTCCTCTACTTCCACTATCTCGCCTGTTGCTGGGTCTTGTACCTCTTGTACAGAGGTGATTTCCTCGTGTTCTACTATTTCTAAATCTTCTTCCTGCTCTAGCAGGGAAAATTCTTGCTCTGTAAGGTTCTGGTAACTCTCGCTAGTGGTCTTTTCTACCTCTTCCCAGTAGTGCTTGACAACGCCTACTTTCTGCATTAAAGCGTCTAAGAACATATTATAAAGTATCATAAAACCGTTGTTCTGTTTATAGAACACGTGATTCACATACTTAGTAGCCTGTTCTGCCGCTTCCTCGTCTTCTGGCCCTTCAGGGACAAAGCGTACTACGCTATCTCCCCCGGTGAAGATACGCATCAGGCTAGGCATCATCCACATCAGAGTGTCTTGTACATCGGTTATAACAACTTGAGAGCGCCCGTCTTCCTCGTTACCAAACGGCTCGCCGTAGAAATACTCCATGGCCTTAGCCTGTTGAGCGCTTATCTCGGAATCTATATAGTCCGAGCTACCGTTGATTTCACCTTCTACTAGAGATATAATTTCTTGATCGTCTAGTTCTCTAGCCATTATTTACTCACTTTCTTGAACTTTTCAAAAGTTCTAAGACCGCCTAATCCTAGAATACCCATCAGAACAGGCATCATCTGGCTCATATCCATAGCAGGTAGGTCGATCAGGTGACCCGTCTGAGCTAGGATAAACTGTAGCATAGGCGTCATAACATAAGTCCAGGCCAGGGCTAGTCCGCAAGACCATCCGATAAACGGTCGCCAGCCAGCGACAAACACGCTTCTATGCGCTGCTTCTTGTTTGTTAATATCCAGCTGCGCCAGGTCAATCTTTGCAAGGTGCGTTGCCAGTTGCTGCTCTATCTGCCTCTCTGCCTTTGCCCGTTCTTCTTTGTTTTCGGGCAGAAACCTGCCTATTATATCTGTAACGGCTGGTAGCAAGGCTGGAATAAGGGCTTGTATCACTATACTATCCCTGCGTTTGAATATTGTATTTCTTTATCAAAACCGTACTTGCGATATAGGGTTTTTGTTTTCATACGTTCTCCAAAGCGTTCCACGCTTAGAGCGCCGTATCTCATTGCACTTAATAGGTCGTCTTTGATTGGGACCACTTTACCGTTTTTTCGATGGTAGAGGCGCATTTCTTCAAGAGTCTCAACACAGGATTTAAAAATATATAAACGACCAGTTTCCATACGTTGCAGGAGGATACTAATACCCGCTTCCACAGAGTTGTTTCCATTTAATGCTCCATCCACTGGAGGGTTTTTAAAATGCTCAGACAACATGTACACGCCTAAGTCTCTATACTGCTGAGCCAGTTGTATGCCAGAGCCTTTATCGTGCTGTAACCCGTCGTGGGGAAAAGCCACTGGTATACCAGGTGTTCTAGCGTTTAAGGCTGATGCGTGGGTTATAGGCGTTTCCTTGCTTCTTCGGTATTCGTCGTAAATGTACATTACATCGTCGTCTGGGTCCAGCGCTGCCCAGCTGATAGCTGTGGGGTGGTCAAAGCCAAAGTCTATACCTGCTATTCTTAGATAGTGCTCTGGCAGGTCAAAGTCTTCGCATATTACGTCATCTTCGGAAACCGGGTATACTAAGCCACTGCCAAAGACTGGTATTCCTTTGCTCCTCATGTCGCGCTCGGCTGGGCTGTAGACTGCTAATAGCTGTTCCTTTGTACTTTCGTCTAAATGTTCTACATCGTCCCAGGTGGCTGTTGTTAGGCTTTGGCCCGGTTTTAAATCGTTTAGAAAGCTGCTTACTACGTGGGTCATTCCCCTTTCCGGGGTGAATGTCATGTATACTATTCCGTTTGTGTCCGCTGTTCGGGTTATACATTGAGAGAAAATTTCTTGTTTAGGTTCTTCGTCGAGCCAGACAACGTCTATAGCCTCCCCCATGAATTTTTCAAAGCCCTGTTCATAGGCTTTAAAGTTGATTTGCGAGTTCCCACCGGATTTATGCCTTATCAAGGCTGAAGAGTGAGCGTTGGGAACGCCGGGTTTTCTAATGGTTTCTACTATTTTGCTTAGCGGTATAGCTCCTGTACCCTTTTTATCCGGGTCTTGTGGGTTGCCAAATAGTTCCTTCTGTATGATATCTCTGGTAGTATCGTTAGACTCTCCCGCTGCCCAGGCTCTGACAGGTTTTTTAAACTTGCGCCCCTCCCACCAGCTGGGGTATTCTCCGGTCAGGTGATAGGCCGTTTCAGCCGCTCCGCAATAGGTTTTACCTACTCTGTTAGCTGCCATCAGGATACGTTGAGGACAATCCTCACCTTCCCGGTGAAAGTTGCTCTGGTACTTGTAAGGGGAGTAGCGCATAAGCCGCGTAGTGTCCCAGCGGCGCTGCTTCTCCTTTAACAGCTTTAAAACATCCTCTTTACTTTTTACCACTGCTGCCGCCGCTTAGCTTTACCACGTTGGAGAGCATTGCTATTTGCTCGTCCAGTTCTTCGTCGCTTAGCTCTGTAACTTCTTTAATAGTGGTTTCCTGCTTATGCACGGCGTCGTAGCCTGCTCTGCTTAGTATGTCTCTGGCCGCGTTTAGCTTGACATTTTCCGACTCGGCAGAGCGCATCAAAGTTTCCAACACTGATAAAGCCAAAGTAGCTGTCTCGCTAACCTTTTGCTGTATGCGTTTTTCTATATGCTTCCAGAGGTGGCGCTGTAGACGCTTGGAGCGGTTGGCGGGGCTGGAGCGGTTGGCTGTGTATCCGGCTTGGAAGAACGCCTCTATAGGCTCTAAGTGGTTATCCACCAGGTTGATTACAAAGTTATACTCTTTTTCGGTCAGTTCTGCTTCTAAGGGTTTAGGCTCTTCCAGGCTGGCATATAGCCCGGTTTGAGGATGTTGCTTGCCCCGTCCCATTAATGTTCCCCTATTGTGATGGTGATAAGCTATTATACTACTTTATTACTAAGTTGTCAAGTCTAAGTTTTTCAGCTTTTCTCCAAAAATGGACAAGTAGGACAATCACTACTGGGCACACCGTGGGGGGTCGAACGCATTGCACACACCATTGCACACACCATTGCACACACCATTGCACACACCATTGCACACACCATTGCACACACCATTGCACACACCATTGCACACACCATTGCACACACCATTGCACACACCATTGCACACACCATTGCAGACAATAATGCACCTATCGACACAGGCAATAGTGTGTGCAATGTTGTGTGCAATAGTGCATATACCTATCTACACCACAACAGTGTGACAAAGCTGCAACAGTTGCTGACTGACAACAGTGTTGCAAAGTTGCCACAGAGTTGCAAAAATATCACAGAGTGTGCGTGTGTGTGCAATGGTGGTTATATTACCATATAAAGATATGTTTATATATTGATAAAGCGTTGAGCGTAAAAGCTAGTGACTATTTAATGAGCAGTGCTTAAATAATAGGCAAATGCCGTGTAACGCGTTTTAAGCGCCGTACAGAAGTATCTATGCTTTTCCTATAGTAGGGTATACCAGGTATCAAAGACGGGCACTCACGCCTCACGACAGTGCGTGAACAAAGCAGGAACAAAGCAGTAACTCTAGAATTATAGAGATTGGAACAAAGGGTAAACACCTTAGCTGTCAAATGCATAGAACGCATAGCAGCTATGCAAAAATAACAATGGACAATGTTTTGCATTGTGCTATTTTCTAACCATCGAAACCAAGAACGGAGTATTCAAAATGTTTAAACGCGCAGCACTAAACGATGGAACCAAGGGATACCGCTATAGTTGGGGATTAACCCGGAAACGAAGCGTGAAGAAGCGCTACGGCGTCGCCAGCGGTAAGACAATGTTCGCCGTACATACCGGGCTGCGCAGCCTGTACATTGAAAAGAAAAGGCCGGCAAAGATACTTTGGAATTTTGCCGCCGGGTAACATTCTGAAACAGGCGGGTCTAGGCGCTCGCCTGTTTTGGTATGCTACTAGGGAGATTAAACATGAACGCTATAGACTTAACAGCGTGCGACAGTTGTCGAAACGTATTTGACCCGTTAACTACTAAACACGATATAGTGTCGGACAAGTACGGCGTAACCTATTGGCTGTGCGACATTTGTCTGCACGGCCATAGCGCCGCACAGTTGCAAGAGCTAGTGGGAAGAGGAGATTAAACCTATGAATAGCCTGTACATAGACGGGAAGCGCACGCTCTACGAAATAGGACGCGACGAGGGCGACGCAGCGCGCAACGGGTTCGCGGTAGTGTTCATCAAAGGCGCGTCTATAACCGGTCGCCTATGCCGCACAGGGCGCGTGTTCCTGCCCGCTGACATGGTGATGCGTGGCGGGACGTGTAAAGCCAACGGCAAGACCTACAGCATTAGGAGCGATTGACCTGTGCAAGAATTTATGATAGGAGTAGCGCTAACCGTTACAGTGTTGTTTATAACCTGGGCATATACAGGAGCAAAATTCGCATGTTAGTAAAAGACGCCAAGCTATTGGGAAAAATCAGCACGGGCAATAGCAAGATGCCTGGCACCACCTACGCCGTGGATGCCTTTGCCTGTATCACGGGAAGCAAACTAGCCAAGCAAGAGGGCACGCCGTGCCATGCCTGCTACGCCAGGAAACTGCAAAAGCTGCGACCATCTGTAGATCAAGGCTGGAAATCTAACCTTAGAAAATGGCAAGAGGCGGAGCCCGCCCATTGGGAACGCGCCATGGTTTTACAGATAAAACGCTATAACAAAGACGGCTACCATAGATGGTTCGACAGTGGAGACTTGCAATCTCTCCAGATGTTAAAGTCCATAGCGCAAGTGTGTAAGCAGACGCCAGAAATCAAGCACTGGCTACCTACGCAAGAGCGTGGCTTGGTGATTAAATTTAAAAGGGAACACGCTGTACCAGACAACCTAGCCATTAGAGTATCCGCTGCGCGCTTAAACGGCGATAAACCGGCAAAGGCTCCACTGGCCAGCCAGGTATTTACCAAGCACCACAAGCCAAGAGGTTACGAGTGCAGGGCCCGGACACGTAACAACTCTTGCGGACCCTGTAGAGCGTGCTGGGACAAATCCATAGAGCTAATCAGCTATCCGAAACACTAGGGGATAGGGAGCAACCTACCACATGACGCACGAGCCTAAGCAATGCCTCTGCACGTATTCGCGCTACCGCAACGCGACCGGCGCGCTGGAATATCTCTACACCAGCAACGGGCAAGACCAGCTATATTGCCACAGCTGTGGCTTGGCAGTGTCTCGCCCAGCGCCGCGATCGGAACTGCTAACGCCGCAGCTGAAGCTGGAAGAACGCTACGGAGAGTGACAAATATGCAACACATCTGTGAAAAAGACAAAGCCATCTCTGAAAAACTAAAGCCATCTCTGAAAAAACTATAGACTTTGAAAAAAAATAGTGTATAATATCACTATAGAGAACACTATAGAGAACACTATAGAGAGCACTATAGGGATCACTATAGAGAGCACTATAAAGAGTTCTATAATATCACTATAGAGAACACTATAGAGAGACGCACAAACACCATGTCAGCTTGGGAATACGTGTTCTGGTTCTTACTATCAGCCTCTACCGGGGCGTTGTTTGTCCACGGTCTAAGCGCCGTGTTTCCCATATGCCCTGCGATTAACTAAAGGTAGTTTATAAAACATGGTAGAAAATTCTAAAACTAGGCAGATTATACACGCTTCTGAGCAACTGGACCTGGCAGCTAACGAGTTAAAGCGCCTATCTGAGCGCCACAAAATAGCCGCTGAGTTTTACAAGGCGCAACACCAGCTTATGTTGTCTAGGATATCCAAAGACTGCGTAGAGGAATTTAACAAGCTATATGGAGATACAGATAAATGAGATGCGCTATATGTGACGCTCGCCTACCGCAAGGGCAGAGGATAGACGTTGATATATGCTCCACCTGCTCGCACGAGATACGCCTATCACTAGGCATGGGCGATCCCCTGGAGGAGTTGTCTAACCTGTTCCCGCCCCGTGCTGAAATTGACAAGGACGCTGAATTTTGATAGGATATATATTAGCACTAACAGAAAGGGTAGAGAATGAAGTATAAATGGTCACACGACGAAGACATTTCACTATCGGAGTATATTAGGCGGTTGGCACCTATGGTTTCAGAACCTTGCACTAGTATGTGGGAATGGGAAGGCGACATGTTGTTATCAGACTACCGCCTGCTTAACGAAGCTGGGCGACGCTTAACCAATCTAGTATCCATGCTAGACAATGCAGAGCCTAAGCTTAAAGTAGTAGAGGGAGGAGCCGCAGGAGATGTGGAGGAGGAGAGCTAACGCCATCGCTCGTGATCTTAGAAAACCTAAGTATCGGGCAAGGGTTGTTAAATCGCGTAAGGTATATAACAGGAAGCGGGAAAGGGAACTTAACAAATGCAGAGAAACGAATGCCTAGAACAGGCCATGGACATTATCAACGGTGAAAGGGCCGTTGACTATGGCACCGCCTTGATAAACCATAGGCGCATAGCGCATTTATGGGGCGCATATGGCGGGCGCGTGATTACAAAAGAGGATACTCTTGGGCGCATGTTTACACCGGTGGACGTTGCCATGATGATGTTGCTTGTTAAGGTAGCCAGGACTATGGAGCACAGCAAGGACGATAGCTTTGTAGACATGTGCGGATACGCCGCTATTGCCTGTGAAATGTCTGAAAATGCGTAGGAAAATTTTCCCCAGCGAATACGGGAACGCCATAGCAATGGAATATCTCAGGTTTTTAGTATCTGACGAATACATCCCGGAGGAGACTGCCCGCTTTTTCCTAAATATGTCTTATATAAACCAGAAGCCGCTGCACTTTTTCATGGCCGAGGCTTTGGTAGATTACCAGATATACCTAAGCCAGGAGCCTGACGAAGACCAAGAGGAGAGCATACACTAGCATGGAAAATTCCAAAGCCGTGAAGACGCACTTGCCCTGTCACTTGTGCGGTTCAAGCGATGCCGGGGCGTTATACGACGACGGTCACTTCTACTGTTTCTCCTGCAACGGGTACGATAAAGGTATGGAAAATACAGAATCGGTAGTTCAAATGGACAGCTACAAAGCGGTTGCTAAAAAGCCCAAAGATGTTAGGTGGTCTGACCGCTGCATCTCCAACGCTGTGCGCGACTATTACGAAGTGTCCGCTAACGATGCACAGGTGCGCTTCCCCTACTACGATACAGCTGGGGTGCGTAAAGCAGTGAAGGTCAGGTCAGAGAATAAAGAGTTCAGCACCGAGGGAGACTTCAAGGACTGCGTCTTGTTTGGTATGCACACCTTGAACAAGGCAGTACCTGGAAACGCCAAGTCCAGCACGTTAATAGTTACAGAAGGCGAAGCCGACGCCTTAGCTGCTTTCCAAATGGCCAATAGTATCTCGCCCAAGGCCGAGACCATAACTCGCAGAGTTAACGCCGTGGTCCCTGTGGTGAGTATTAAAAACGGAGCGGCCAGTGCCGAGCGTGATTTTAAAAACCACTTAGAGTTTTTAGAACGCTTTGACCGGATATTCATATGCTTTGACGCTGATACAGCGGGGGAGAAGCCGGTGGAGCGCTGCGCCAAGCTTCTAAGCCCTGGCAAAGCCTATATAGTGCGTATGCAGTATAAAGACCCGTGCGAGTATACGCAGCGAGGCATGGGCGAAAGTTTCGTAGCTCATCTTAAAGACGCCATGTGCTATACCCCGGCTGGTATATGCAACGCCGCTTTAAACTTCGACGGTTTATGGTCTGAGCAGAACCTGTCCAGCGTAGACTTTCCCTGGGATAAGCTACAGAGCAAGACCATGGGAACCAGGTCCAGGGAGATAGTCACCTGGGCAGCTGGTACAGGGGTAGGTAAGAGCAGTATCTTGCGAGAGCTACAGCACTACTACTTGAAAAATACAAAGTCTAACATAGGTATCATAGCCTTGGAAGAGTCTGTTGACCGTACACGTAGAGGTATCTTAGCTGTAGAAGCAAGTAAAAAACTACACCTTAATGAAGTATTTGCAGAGTATTCTAAAGAACAGATTAAGAAATACTTTGACAATACTTTGGGAACAGGCAGAGTGTTTATCTACGACCACTTTGGCAGTTTGGAGATGGAAGACCTACTAAACCGGGTCAGGTACATGGTGCAGGGCCTGGACTGTAACATAATTTTCATCGATCATCTTAGCATATTGGTAAGCGGTCTGGACATAGTGGATGAACGCAAAGCCATAGACCGTACAATGACCATGCTTAGACAGGTCACTGAGGAGACAGGCTGTTCCATACACTTGGTCACGCACCTGCGTAGGCTTAGCTCTGACCGTTCGCACGAGGAGGGTAACGAGGTGAACCTAGGCCATCTTAGAGGCAGTCACGGGATAGCGCAGATAAGCGATAGCGTGGTTAGCCTAGAGCGTAACACGCAGAGCGAAGACCCTGTAGAGTGCAACACCACCACGCTTAGGGTTTTAAAATGCCGC
>Ga0208919_1000281_pt1 | contig 36784 bp, 51 predicted proteins | sample 4_EtaG_FD_184076 | JGI IMG/M metagenome (GOLD analysis project Ga0208919, IMG submission 184076) | Marine viral communities from the Subarctic Pacific Ocean - 4_ETSP_OMZ_AT15127 metaG (SPAdes) (version 3) | ecosystem: Environmental > Aquatic > Marine > Oceanic | place: Pacific Ocean | collected...
ACCCATAACTTGGGGTTGCGCCGCTCTGGGTATAGCCCCCACCAAACTGCGGCCATCCGAAGTTAGGAGCGCCACCTGTAGCGCCCGCCGGGTTAGCCGCTGGATTTATCCATTGCTGACCATAGTTGGCGGTAGGGACATTAAAACCCAAAGCATACGTTGGACTAGTGCCAGTGTTAGGCCCGTAATTTCCGTATGTCTCCTCCCACTGCCCGTCAGTTCCAAGATAGCCGCCCGTGCCCGGCCCGTAATCAACGACGTTGGGATTTACAGCGTCATACCAGCTCCCAGCAACATCAGGAAGCGTGGGGGGTGCTGCTGATTGCTGCATCGTATTGCCAGTCACACCTTTAACCGCTGTTCCCGGCGTCGGCGCCGCAAAGGGCTTAGCCCCCGGAAGTTGTTGCTGCTGCGGCCCCCACCCAGCTGCGTAATTTGAGAATTGATTTGCTGGTTGAACCATTAACCTCGCCCTCTGCGTTGTGGTAAGCGCCTAACAGCCGGTGTAAGAGGGCTGTCCTGTAGCGCTCTCGCGTTTGGATTGCCCCCCATAACCATGGGTACTCCCCGTGGCGCTGCTGGTTTTTTTCTACCCCCTCTTGGTGGTGCGCCGCCGGGCCTGCCGCCTCCTCTGGGTGGAGACTCTTCTTCCTCCTCCTCCTGCGGTGGTGCTGGCGGCGGTGCGATCGGAGGTACTGGTGGCGCAACCGGGGGCACTACTGGCGCGACTGGCGGCACTACTGGTGCGACCGGCGGCACTACTGGTGCGACCGGAGGCGCCACTGGTGCGATTGGAAGCACCTGTTGGTCAACGTATTCAGGAGGCATCAGGTTAAATGGATCTGGGATTGCGCCAGCGCCCGTAGTCCCCATTCCCCCGTTTGTTGCTGCCCCGTCTGTCCCTATATAACCAGAGGCACCCGGAACCGTCCCGGTGGTTCCGGTGTCAACGTAAGGTATTTGCCCTTGGCTTGTCGCGGTCCCAGCTGGAACCGTCGCCGCAGGACTTCCCGCAGGATCCCCGGCCCAAACAGGCACATACGTTGGAGTGCCATCAGGCCCAATAATTTGTTGCCACTCGTAGTTCTGCGAGTTCCAGCCACTAACTCCGCCAGCCGTCCCTGCTGGGACGTAACCCAAGGCCACCTGTTGCTCCAGCGTTTGCGGGGGTGCTGGCTGATAACCCTCTGTGCCTACTTGGTAACCTGTGTTTCCGCCAGCCCAAGTCTGTGGGGCTCCTCCCCCACCAAAAGCTGGCTGCCACGGCTGCGCAGAGCCAAAGTCTTGGCCAAAAACGTCGCCAAGAAAACCAAAGCCGTAGTTGTATGGCGCAAGCTGGCTGGGAAGTGGGTTAAGATAGGCTTGCCGGTCAAAATACTGAGGGCCGCCTAGGTTAAATAACGAGTTAGCCGAGCCATACAGGTTACTTATGTACGGACGCGCACCCTCCCACGGGCCCGTATTTGCTACGTTGCTTCCACCGCCTCCTGCCATTTCTTAAGTTCCTTTCTTAAAATTGCGCGACTTTCGACCTTATAGCCGTAGTCCTTCGCTACCATCCAGCCTTTGCGACCCACTCCATAAATAAAATCGCAACCATTTCTAATGGCAAAATCGTCAAGGAACTTCAGCATATCGTCAATCCATGACCGGGTTTCGCCACTCTTTCCCGCTACCGCGACCAGCTCGCATCCACGCTTCTTGGGGAACTGAACAAGCCGGGTAATAAAGGCACCCTTAATCTCGTCGTCCACCGCTGACACCAGAATTGTTAAGTGCCCTGACTCGCAAAGCACTAACAAATCGTCAGCATCCATCCCCTCATGGTAGCGCATCGCACTCACCAATGGCGTGTGCAGCTCCTCCCAAACTTCTCTCGCCAGCTGTGCTGGCACCTCAAAGATTTCAACCATACTACGCTCCCTACTGCCCTTATATCATACATCATGCAAGTCCCCCTGACACAATCCAAACATCCGTCTCAACATGCACGGCCTCTACAGTGTTGTATTGGCCCCCGAAATTTGCGGTGCTTGGGGTCTGCACTGTAGCCGCGCCTGAGCCCGAGATCTGCGCCAATCCGGTGCCGTACTGAATCATGGTTATTTTTGCGCCAATCGGCCAAGCCACGGCGGACGTCGGGTCTATAACAAATGCGCTGGTTATTGAGTTTTTCCCTAGGACAACGCCGCCCAGCACATCGTCCAGCACCAACGTCATAGTTGCTGTTGCCGATATCTCTCGAACCCTCGCAATATCTGGATCCCAAGTTATAAGGCCGGATAATCTTTGCAGTTCTCCGCTTAAATACCCCGGCAACCCGCTTACATCATTAGGAGGCGCATACGGTATAACTTGCTTGCGGCTCACCGCTCACCTTCTCTAAAGAACTCTAAGTCATAACCGTATAGCTTGACGTCGTTAGTTCCTTCGTAAATGAAACGAATGTCGTAGACACGCGAGCTGGCTCTAAAGTCGGTCTTGTAATCTTGCCCAATCGTAAACGACGCAGAAGCCGTTGTTCTTGACGCATCGCTAAGTGCGTCTTTCGTATATAGCTGAACTTTTAGAGAGTCCCCGTCTGTGCCCTGAACCCACGGATAGCACCTCAACACCCTCTTGTAACTGTTAATGTCTTTATCAAGAGGTACGTTCTTGCGCTCAAGGTAGACGTCCATGTTCGCACTGTCCGAAATGCCTTTGTATGTTTCGCTATTAGAAAAATAAACAATCTCTCGACGGTCGGCCCGCGTTAAAAACGAATACTCCTCTGCGGTGTTGCGTGTCGCATAGGTCGCTCTGGAGAAGGTATCCGGCAACCTGCCATTCGTGCCTCTTGCCATGGTTCCACCCAAGTCCCTTGGGTACACAGAGTTGCTTTGCCAATTCCAAACTAAAGCTGCATTAGGGGCAGAAGCCCCCTCCGCCGGGTAGCAAAAAATCATCTCCCTGTTTCGGTTGTCGCGCACCACAAAACTTCTGCGGTAATTATCTGCATCAATTCGGTTAAACAGCCAGTCCCTAGTCTTTCGATCTACAACCGACTGCGCTTCGTTCCCGTCATGCACAACTACGTCGTTGTTGGTCACAACAAAGTGCATGTTCTTGAAGGCCGACGCGCACTGCTCAGCAAGCATCCCAACCTCACCAAATAATTCTCTAAATGAAAATACATTGGAGCCACCAACATAATCCATTGCCCAAGTGTGTTGCTCTTTGTAAACAATGTTAGCGCCACGCAATGGCAAGCAATCAATAATCGGATCGCTTGAGTCCGCCAGCGTCACGCGGCCAGAATCATTTGCCGGGTCTGTGTAGTCCCAGCTAGAAGGCAACCCCGTGAAGGCAGACGATGACCACCGCAGCATTAGGGGTTTTTTGTCCACACCCTCGGTCACCCTCAAAGCAATCAGAAAGTTCTTAAATGGTCTGATAACATCGCAAATAGGCGAGCCCGTAAGGATCGCAGTAGCAGTGGCAGGCGTATTGGGGTCCCATGAAAACGGCTGGAGCTTTCCTCCCCCCGTGTAAACTAAGTACCCATTGTAGGGGCCACCATTAAACCCAATGTCAACGCTAGCGCTAAAACTTGTGTGCGAAATTTTTACATGGGCGGCTCCGGCGCTTCTTGCGTAATAAAGATTGTCAGTGTCCCCATAAACGTAGAACACATTAAGGTCGTCATCAGCCACCATATCCAAAGCGCAACTCCCAGTAACAGAAGTCGCACCAAACACATCATCCCAACCCTGCATCTTCTCTGCGCCACCGTCCCGATAGCGGACGTTCAGGGAATCAGTCATTACTCCGGGCGGAAGGTTCCACGCCGGAATATCTACGCTCACTCCAAAGTTTAAATCATTCGCTTGGTATCTCATTGCACCCACGCACTCCAGTTTGTGCTGGCAGACGCAACAGCAGTCCAGTTGGTGCTTGCATCGGCAACAGCCGCCCAGTTGGTACTTGCATCAACCACAGGGGTCCATGCAGGACTGGTGTTTATAGTAGCAGAGTAAGCCGTCATCGACAGCGCTTGCGCGGTAGCCGCAATTTGTCGGCTGGCCTTAATCGCAGCAGCGTAGGTCGTAATGTCTAGCTCTTGAACCGCAGCCTGCACTTCTCGGATTACGTTTTTTGCTACCGTGGCTTGTTGCTCAGTAAGGCTAAGGGCCTGAGTAGATGTAGCAATACCCCGGTGGGTAGTAATAGCGGCCACCAGCTCCGTGAGGCTAAGCGCCTGCACGGACGCATTTATGTTTCTGTGCGTAGTTATTGCCGCCTGCGCTTCACTTATTGCAAGCGCCTGAACTGATGCGGAGACGGCTCTGTGCGTCGTAATTGACGCCTGATACTGGGCAATAGCTAGGGCCTGTGTCGCAGCCGTCACCGACCTAGCCGTAGATGGTTTCTCCTGCAAGTTAAGCTCAAGCAAAACTAGGTTGCTGTACAGGCGCTCACTTGCCGGGGAGACGTCAGCTTTTTCTTGAACATCTAAATCGGTACTAAGGGTGTAGGTTCCGCTGACTGTGTTTATGCCACTGTAATAAAGGATTCGCCTATCAGAAGACCCATTGGAAATTTGCATTCCATAGGTATTCATCCCACCCCATTCTCCCTCGGCCCCATCATCTTGCATTCGCATCTGGAGCGTCTTATTTGTGTCTCCCGTGGTATAAGCAAAAGCGCCCAAGGCAGCCACATCAGCAGCTGAGGCACTAACAACGAAGCCCTTGTTAGCAGCCATTTCTACCCAAGTGTCTTCCGGGGTAACCTCGGTTCCAGTGGTGTTGATATCAGCAGCAAACTGGGTAAAGGCATTTAGGCGAACCGCCGCAATGCGATTCAGCCCGACCGCAAACTCCCCGGCGGTTCCTGAGTCTGTTTGCATTTGCAGGGTGACGGCAGTATCAGAAGCAACAGCTGACAAGACATACATCGCCCCTTGCTGCCAAACCTCTACTGAATCCTCCCCCTCATATTCGGCGTAGGCAGTGGAGGTATAGCCACTCAGGTCGCCGCCGAGCCGATACCTGATTGAAGATGACGAACTGTTTACCTCCGGTCGTATGTAAGTAAAAACAAGCCAGCTCGCTGAACCGTCTCCTATGGTGATCGATGCACCATCAGTCCAGCTGGCCGAACTTAATGCGCTGTGGGTGGTTTCATCTTCCGCGTATTTATAATCTGTGTTTTCATGTAGCCCGTCATCCGACTCATCCAGTTTAAGTGCTAGTGACCAAGCCCCTGTACATTGGGACTGATAAGAACTGTTCTGTACTTGGAATTGTTGATTAATGTCTACCGGGGTGCTGGGCGCTGTATATTTCTGCATATAGAAATAAGCCGCTCCAAAACCCGCCCCCGTCCTTCGGGGTTCCATTCGCTGGTAGCTTCCAGCTTGCCCGTTAATGGTTTTGCCGGAGATCTCTGTAGTGTCAGCTGCAACACGAAACTCAAATCCGTTTTGGCCAGCGTTGTTGCCATTGACCAACATACCCATGAGCAAAAGGTATTCGGTGCTGGCGGTCAGGTCAGCCGCAGGTATCTTTATGGTGGACGAAATGTTCGTCCAAGAGGTGTTGTTACTAGAATGGTTCCCGTCTGAACCGACCCACGCATAGTCGATAGCCGTCGCCATTAAGTTGACTCAACGACTTGCCAGTCTAGTTGATTAGTTTCCCAGTCAGACCCGGTGTAAAAATCGTAACGGAGCTGCATCCCGACAGCATAAGCAGCCCGTAGCTCTACCCAAATTTTATAGCGAGATCCGTCAGAGGGTGGATAGTCAAGATCGCCAGAACGGTTTTCTTTGGAGTTGGCTTTAATAAACGACACGCATGTGTCACATGCCGCGTCGAAGGCGTCTAGTTTTTGCGCATAAGTTTCTGCGGATTCTTCCGAAGTTCCGCGCATTTCGTTTCTGTGCCTGACGCGATATGCCACTTCATTCTCCTACTGCTCCATTAAACATCCCAATATGGGCGGCGTCAGCATAAACGTGTTTACCAGACCATACGACTTTAGGCTCCCCCTTAACGGCAGAACCCTCGTCATCCTGCCAATTCACATGGACCTCTAGCCCGTCCTCGCAACGAATCACCAAAGTTTCGTCGCTTTTTAACACCGCCTCAACCGTTTTTCCTGCGAGACGATCTGTCAAATCAGGCAAGAGTAAATACCCCTGAAGCATTCCACGTTATCACGAGGTCGCCGCTCGTCATGTCAAACAAACCCCCCAGATCCACGCTAAAAATTGCCCTCTTTCCGCTGTCGGAGTTATTGTAACCCACTGCCCAAGTAGCTGATTTAGGGTTCGACGCATTCTGTGACCAAGTTATGTCTGTTAGATCGAAGGTACAGGTAGCCCCGCTTCGGGTCCAAGGATCTGATGGAGATGCCGACACCCCGCCCGTCGCATAGTTTCCTCCCACGGAAACTTGGTTAGAACTCAGGTTCGTTGAGCCGCCGCTTCCCCACCGTGGGTCTGCCACTGCTGCGCTTTGTGTTGCGGCATTCGTAACCAAAGCAACCCAAACGCTCGCACTTGACAAGTCGTGCAGGCCATCGCCCAATCCCTCTTTGAATTGGTTGTAAACTACAACGTCGCCTTGTGCCATATTTACTCCTAAAGATACGGGATTAGCCTGCCAGAGCTTTCCCGTCGATTTGCCTCGCGGCGTAATTCATTAAATTTTTGGCGCTCCCTAACCACCCATTTCACAGATGCAGCCTCAGCATCTGGGCCCCCTATTGTGTCTTGCAATAGAGCGGCCATAGCCCGTGACCTTATCAACTCCTCTGCCTCATCCGTCCACGCATTAGACAGGGTGGAAGTAAGGGTAGCAGAAAAACCCCCAATGTCACGCAAATAGGTCATGGTCAATGTGTACACACCATCTGGAACGGGCCACATGCGAAGATCCAACCCCTCTATTGCAAATTTGTCTGGCTGGCTGGTTCGAGTAGTGTCTGATGTGTTCCGCTGAATCCAGCGATATGTGGTTTCGTCTAGGTACTCCACATTGTTGCTGGAATAGGTGACAGTCATCATGTCCACCTCAATGCAGTCATTGGGGAGCGCATAATATTCCTGACCGTCCACTGTCGAGGCGGTCGCCCTGCCAGTGTTAAAGGTAAACCGCCGGGGCTTGTAGTATTTAACAGCATCAATAATGGAGCTGTTAATCTGTGAGGTAAAAGAGGATCCCCGGTTAAGGCTGTTTTCAATCCTAGACACCATTGTCGCAACAGTAGTCACTGCCCAAACCCTCTCATGGTTTTAGCTAATCTCGCCCGCTGGCCCAGCTTCCCCGGCTTTTTGGCCGCAGCATTGAGTGTCTTTAGGGGAATCTTCTTCCCCTTTTTAATACCAAGCTGGCGCCTCAAAGCGCCCGATTTCTTTATTGCCCCCTCAATCCAGTTTGCCATAACAACCCCAACTCTTAATATAGCTGTCCAAACCCGCGCTTTTTCTTTTTACTCCCTTTCGCGTGACCTTGTTTCTTGCTCTGCTTCCGCTTGTGCATCTTGTGCCCGTACATGAAAAGCGCCTCCTATATACACTCCCCGCTCATCATACCCCACGTTGACATACGCGCAGGGATTGTCCCCGCCAAGCATATCAGAAAGTTCCCGCGTCCACAGTTCGGTCTGCCAGTATTTAGTCCAGCCATGCCATGGCCCACCCCAAGTAAAATGCGACAGGCTTGGGTAAAACTCTTGCGGATTCACCTCGCCCGGTTTTAGTAATTCATTCCACGAGCCGCTTAGCGCCCCAATCTTGTTGTCCGGCAGCCCCTTGAATTTATGCAGATCCAAGCCGGAGCCCTCCTCTGGATCAATGCTTTTCCAGTATCGGTGGGCACAGGAAATCACCATCAGTGATGACCAGTTTTTTCTGTCATAGGCGGCCTGTACGCCGCCTAAAAACTTCCGCTCTCCATCGACTACTTTGTGGTTGTGCTTCCTGCATACGAGAGCCTTGTCTGAATTGCGCTGATCCCACAATTCGGCAATGTCCCCATCACAAACCATGTCGCAATCCATAAAGATGGCAAACCCCTCGTAGTTACAAAGATGAGGAATCATCCACCTAGCATTGCTAAAGTCAGTCGAGTCTTTCTCGCCGCGTGGCCTGTCCCATAGGGCGGGCCCCATGGTTTCGTTACCTATGGGCGAAATCAGCACCGGAACCGAGCTTCTTTCTATGATGCTGTGCGCAAGCACATGCCATGCAATGCGCTCTTTTTTATCGTACCCGATAAAGATTCTTGGTAAGTCAAACATTATGCTGCTAACTCATCTGCGATTTCATGAAAGCGCACCTTGTCGCCCCCCTTAACATGAACAAAGTATTTGTTGTTAATAGGCTCATCATCATGCGGCAGGTAATTCCACATCGAACAGTCCTCAACCTTGATCGACACGGGGCCCCACGCCATGGCGCGTTTAACCTCTCGTGGCGCCTGCTCATCCATAGAGCCACCAACCAATTCCCTTAGCGCCCATTGGTTGCCGTACCAGTCTTGCAAATGGCTGCCCATTTTTACCAAGCGTTCGCGCATCCAGATAAAAATTTCTTTCGCTTCCATCGTCGGGTTGGCTAATAAGACGCCATAGTTGTATGGCATTGGCCTTGCAACCCCTACTAACTTTTCCCCGTTTTCATCCAGATACACATGGTCCCGCTTGGTCACTATCAGGTCTTGGGTCAGCAGGGACAGATCGGCCTTTTTAACCGCCAGTACATCGGCGTCACAAAACAGAGTGAGCCGGTCAAAGCCCTTGTTGACAACGTAATGCACTTGACAATGCACGTTGGCAATCATGTGCGGCATCATCTTTTGTATGGGGAGACAGATAACTTCGTCAACGCTGCCGCCTGCAAACACCGGCCATTCTTGGTCAGCGTAAATTATTATTTTAGCGCCGTCGTATACGCGCTTCATTGTTTCCGCACTACGAACTGCCAGCCCCGCGTATTCTTCCCCTCTCACCCAGTAAACAACATTTAACATCTCACCCACCAAACGCTGTCAGGCATAACCTCGACAAACATTAAATTAAAAGAATCAGCCACCGCATCCATGACTGTCGGAAATGAGTGCTGGAAGTCATGGCCCGCCAAGATGCCGCCATTTCTTACCTTTGGAATCCACAGCTCAATGTCTTGCTTAACGCTGTCGTAATCGTGCGCTGCATCAATAAACACAAGATCCTGCGAGCCATCGTCTACAGCAGGTGCCGCTTCTTCACTGGTGCGCCGCAGGAAAGTCAGTCGGTCCTTCCAAGGATCCACCCTTTCCCAGAAGCTGCTTTCGATTGCATCAAAGTCCCACTGGTTATATACCTCACCGCCTGACACTGGCCGCTGGGAGGGCATTTCGCACCAAGGGTCAAGCGCTGTAACCTGCACGTTTGGGCACTCTTGCAATATGTGCGCGGTCGTTCGTCCCTCTTTTGTTCCGACTTCTACAAATTTTGTGAAACCCTCCGCGTGTATCATCGCCGCTAAAACATCCCACCTACGCATTTTTTTTCTCCTGTTTGCGGTGCAGGATCTTTTCCAGCCAATCCTTTACATTTGCAACCGGCTCATCCCACGCGCCATCTTCTGGCGCCCTGAATAAAGATACGTTTTTAGATGGATACCAATACCACCGCTTGCCTTTTAATCCGTACCTCCATGCTGGCCGCTTGGGTGTTAGCACAGCTGTTGGGTGCCCCATAGCTGCCGAAAGATGCGCCGCCGACTGGCAAACCGTTACAAAGGCGTCAGTAGCCGCTATTAATGCTGCCGTGTGTTTGTAATTAAAATGATGATTAATTGAGCGCCAATAGCTTACAGAGCCCGGTCGCTTTGTGTTCATCTCGTTTACCATGACGTCCACCTCTTCATAATCTAAATTTACAAAGTGATAGCGTTCATCCTGAAGCAGATCATCTAGGTGGTCGGGCTTAACCGAACGATAAAACCTGTTAGTCTTTAATACGCCGCCCCTAGTTGAAATGCCGATAATTTTTTTACCGCCAGCCATGGCCATTAAGCCGCACCTGTACTGCTCTGTCAGCTTCGGGTCTGGGCTATAAAAAGGACCATGCTCTTGCCACGCTTTGCTAAAGGCGTTCCTGCTTGGCCTGTACCATTTGCCGAGGTCGGCTATAGAAATAAAATAAGGCGCGAAGGTTCTCTTGACCCACGGCGCCTCCGCTGGGTCGTCTTTGCGCGTGGGGTGTGTTTCAAGATAGGGAAATGCCGCTTTGTAAAAAGATCCTAAACGCGGGTGGTGATCCCAGATGACGTCGTAGTCCTTGCAGACATCAAACAACATGCTGGCATACATAAGCTCATCACCGATCCCTTGTTCGCCATAGACAATCAGCTTGATGTTCTTGCCTTTTACGTTCTGGTGTACGGGGTCGGTCAGGTACTTGGCGTTGCCATAGCTTCGCAAAATTCGATCATGGTCCAACCCGGCCTCGTAAAACTCAAAGCCTTTACGAAAATTTCCCAGCTCCAAGTGACAAAGGCCCGCGTTCCATTGGGCCCGGTTAAAGGTTGGATCAATTGCCAGCGCTTTGTTGGCGTGTTCAAGCCCGATCTCCGGGGTTCCCTCATTAATGTAGCAAGCAGCTAGGTTCGTCCATGCCGACTTGCTTTCGGGGTCAATTTCAACTGACTGGGTTAATACTCTTAGAGCATCATCGGCCCGATTTAGCTGGCGATAGGAGGCGCCTAGATTGGCATAGCAAACGGCATTAGGTTCTAGGTCAATTGCTTTTTCATAAGCAACCGCCGCCAATGTTAGTTTGCCAATACTAAATAAATGATTGCCCGCGTGATACCAAAGCTGGGGAACAAAAGGAAATTGATCGAGTGCTGGCCAGATCAGCCGCTCAGTTAACTCAGTGTTTTCTGAGGTTATTGAATCCGCTATTTGCTCCACAATGGCGTGAAGCCCGACTTCTACAGCCATACTTGCTCCCTTAAAAAACGGGGGGCCCCGAAAGACCCCCCGGTGTTACCTAGTCATCACAGTGGTAAGTCACGATCAAAACAAACCCTTGAGAAACAGTCAACGCACCAGCGTCAATTGTTACATCTATGGTGTCATAGAATGGATCAGCTGCATCGCTAAGTGAGTATTGGTAGCCCAAAGCCAAATTGCCAGTAAATGCAACCGAGCTTAAAGTGGAGCTACCAAATCGGTTGGGGTCATCCCCGTCACCTATTTGGCACATCATTTGCGCTGGCGCAGACCCCGAAATTGGGGCCGCATAAACCACGCTATCAATGATTGCTCCAGACGGAACCTTAACGCACTGAATAACGTCTGCTGCTGCGTGAGTTACTTCTGAAACGTAACTTGCCCGAACTACGTTAGCTCCAGTCTCAATCTCACGAGGCTGGACACCTGACTTGGCTTTATCTGCTTCATAAGTCGCCATTAGATTATCCTCCTCGATTAACTATGCGAAGCCGCTGCCGTGGAAACGACAATGGTTGCAAAGTCGGAGCCATTGAAAACTGTCTTCTTCAAGCCCCAGATTGAGCCCGCCGCGACACCCAGTTGGTTGCCGTAGTCGAACATTTCCTCCCGCCAAGTGTAAGTATTGCGTCCAGACTTGCGCCCGAATGCTACTGCGCCACCTTGCGCACCAGCAAAGATTGCTCGCCTTACAGCCACCCCACTTGCGTTGGAAGCACTAACAGAACCCGGAGGAACCCTCGTGCTTTCATGCAGGATCACATTGTTGTACATGCCCAGCGAACCCGTAAAGATTGGGTTCTTTAGCACTCGACCGCCGTTCATTGCTGCTTTCTGAATATCCAGCCACTGTCCAGTGGTGGTATTCGTTCGCAGGTCGTAAACTTGGTAAGGGTGCAGGAACATGCAGTAATAGTCATCGCCTCGCAAACGAAGTGGACGAATCGGGTTCGGTGAACCCACAGTCGCCTGTTCGCGGCAAGCATCAATGACCGACAGGTCAAATGTATCTCCGGCTGAAATCTGCCCCTCATTTGCATGAGCAGAGCCAGCTGCTTGTGAATGGAAAATCACATGGTCAGCATCAGGCTCAGTTGCAGCTTGCATACCAGTGTATACAGTTGATTCCCTCGTGCTGCCGCCCAGCTGATTAAAGAAGCCTGCGTCAATGCGAGCCGCCCACCAATCGGCGAGTCCGTCGCGGGCTTCTGCCCTGACGGAAAACGGGACGCGTTGTTCAGACATCTTTCCTTCACTGCGCACAGCTTGACGGAGTTGGTCAATGAAAACATTGTCGGTGTAAATCGACAGTGCTTCTTCATTGCCCTCTAGGGTGCCATCTCCAGCGATACCGTCACCAGTCAGCTGCATCCTAAGTCCAAACCGAACGCGATCTCCCGCGTTCTTGTTTAGCTCAGTCTTGATTTGAACGATGGAATCTTTGCCTTTGGACATAAACTGTAACGCATACGTCCGTTTCAAAGCCTCCTTCATCAAATCGGCAGACCAGTGTTTGACCGCCATCGGATGATTGACACCGAAGTCAGTAGTAGCCATACCTAAATCCTCTCGATAAAAGTGTCAAAAAACGAATTGTGTCGCACTGTATCGTAAGTGCCTACGCAGCAATGGTTATCGGACCATCGAACCGAAACGCCCGCAATGCGGCGACCATCCGAACTAATTAAAAACTTCTTTAAGCGCTTGATCGAACTCATCTGGCTCCATGTTTAACAAGCCATCAAGTTCTGACGAAGCCCCCGGAGAGCCAAGTCCTTGCGCGTCAGTCTTTGGAACTGCCACACTTTCCCTGACCGCAGCAATATCTCTTTTTACCGCCGGATCCTCCTGCGCTTGCCCCGGAGTATACCCCAAACTCTTTGCATACTCATAGGCAAATTCAGCTGGATTCCTGCCTTGTTGCAAAATTTGTGCGGCAGTAGCGAACTCTTCTGCGCGTATATGCTCTGCCAGCTGAGCTGGCGTACCGTCAGGAAAGGCAAGTTTTAACTGCCCATTCCTTGCGTTCCTCGCATAATCCAATGCCTCCCAATAATCGCTTTTAGTTTGTGCAAATGCCTCTTCTGCTGAACCAGCCATTCTTTGGATAGCCTGTATCTGCTGCTGTTGTTGCATAGCGCTACTTTGCGCACCCACAGACTCAGTTGTTTGCTCTACAGTTTCCTGTACATTGCGCAACTGATCCAAGGTTGTACCGACCTTTTGGTCGATATAAGCCTTGGGGTCTTCCAGATAGTCTGGTTCTGGCTGCGCCGACACAGATTCTTTAGCCTGCTTTAGCGCCCGGATCTCTTCAGCTAGCGATTGATAGCGCGTGTTCTCTTGGCCAAGCTGGTTTATGCGGCCCTCTAATGCACCAATACGCGCCTGAAACTTATTGCGCTCTTCGGTTAAGACAGACACGGGAATTTTGCCCGCTTCTTTTTCCGTTTCCTCTGCTGCTTGATTCTGCGTTTCTTCTGGCTGCGCCTCTTCTGCTGGCACATCTTCAGTAGGTTCAGCAGCGCGAGCCTGCGCATCCACAAGCTCCTCGTCGGGCTCAGCATCGCGTGACCCGGTTAACCCCTCAATCCACTCGTCTTGAGGTTGCTCTTGATTCTCTTCCGACATTTTTGCTCCCTTACATTCCTGATACTATTTTTCCTGTTTTCGCTGCGGTCTGCCTTATCTTCTCGACGACCTCGCCTGTTTCGGCTTGCGTTTTCTGCGTCTTCGCTAAATTAAGTTCAACTTCTGACTGGTCCCGCAAGTTAAGCGCCGCATCCCTTGATACCCTTCCTTGCTGATCTACGCCCATTTCGGCCATTGTTTTTTGCGCTTTGGCTGTATTTAGCATGGCAATAGACTCATCTTTCTTGATCTCTGCCATCTTATCAGCTTGGAAAATCTGGGCTTGCTGTTGCTGCTGAGGAGAAGGCCCTTGGTTAAGTAGCTCTTTCCAGCGGTTAGCCAAGTCTTCAGGCAGCGGTGAGAAGTCCAGAATTTCCGGCGGAATGGGAAAGCCCATTTGCAATAGTCCGGGTAGAAGTGATTGCAATGTTCCCCACACTCGCTCCTTCACATTGGCAGACGTCGGCGCCTCATCAACAATAACGTCGTATTCCATTGTTAGTTCGCTTCTAACCAGCGGGATGTATTGCTGCCCGGTTTGAGATGCAATTCTGGCTAGGCGTCCATCTGCAATGTATTCACGAATGTAATAGGCAAGCTGCCTGCCTGCGTCTTTGTAATACCGTCGCATTGAATCAAAGGCCCACGCCACCATGGTCATACCAGCTTGCTTTCGCTGCATCTCCACAACCCCCGGTTGCACCTTATTAGCCAGCCCCAGAATCTCTAGGTTGATTCCGCTGACCTCTGGTAGCGAGCTAAGAGCAAATGTCATTAGCCGGTCAAGCCCAGCGGGATAAGTAGCTGGTGCTTTTTCTTTTATCTTTCCTTGGGTAATCGCGCCGTCTTCTACCCAAGTTATTGAATCTGGTCTGGCCCATTGGTCCTCAGCCCTAGCCGGGTCCGTGAAGGCGCCTTCCTCGGCCATCAAGCCGCCTTTCGAGCCAGTGGCTAAGGCATCCAGAATTGTAGAAAAAAGTTTGTTTGTCCACATCTGCGGGTCCCGCAGATTTCTGGCGATCCCATAGAATACATTGTGGTTGCGGTCGCGTTTGCCCGTTACGTTCTGGAAGGTGAAGCCTTCCTGATACGGGCTAAGCCCCTTTTGAAGAATCGTGCCGCCCCCGCAAAAAATTCTTATGTACTGCTTTTGTTTCGCTTTTTCGGTTTGGTATTCAACTCCGTTACGATCAAGCACTTCCTTTAATTTTTTCCATTGCGGTTTAGTAAACGACTTCCCACCAAACTGCTCAGTTTGAACAAATACTGAATCCACCATTTCGTATGTTTCAAACTGAATAATCGGGGTTGTTCCCTCCACATAAATAGAATCTGCGTTGTCATTTTGGTAACGGTAGCCTTGGTCAGCAACATGGATCGGCATCTCATCCAGATCCGGCTCTATGCCCATGGTGTCTCCACCCATGTTGTCGTATGCGCTCTCTCCCCATCTGTCTATGATGTCTTGCTTTGTCATGCGGCTAATCCGCATCACCCATCTGGCGTCCCTCCGATTCCTTTTTCTGGAGCGGGGATCCGCATACATTTCCATGGGGTCCCTGCGCTCGATGGCGATTTCACCCTGCGGGTTGTTATCAAAGCTGATAGACGTTTCCGTCCAGCCTTCCCCGCAAATGAGCATATCAAGAAACATCTCGGACTCTTCATCCTCGGCATCGCTCTCATCCCTGACCCAATCTGCCGCCCCGGTAAGCAGCTCATTAACACCGGCCTCTCCAAGCTGGCGTGGAAGGTATTTAATCTCTTGGCGGTTTGTAATTTGCAAACCCCCGATTGCATCAATATATTTTCCGGCAACATTAAAGGTTACCGCTGGGCGCAGCTGCTCCATCAGCCTCAACCGATCTTCTTCAGACCATTGGTCGCCAGCAATCATTCCGTACATCTCACGGGACTCGCGGCGCCATTCCTTGGTGTACTGCTCAGCTTGACTGTATCGCTGAGCAATCATCGCCATTAGGTCGCTGTCTTGCGTTTTTAATAGGTCAGGCACTCATAAAGCTCCGGTTAATATCTTTGGGCTCGCCATAGCGATCCCGAATGTTCCCTACATCATGTAAGCGCGGCCAGCTCAGCGACATGTCATGGACTCTCGACATCATATCAATAAAATCGTCATGCACCGGAACTGGAAAGGCCAGCAGCTCCTCTTCAATTATAGTATCAATCAGCTCGATTGTTTTCTTGTCGTAGGTTGTGCGCCAAATTTCATCAGGCAGCCACCACCTTTCCGACTTGAACTCTGGAATCATACGCCTAATGCGATCATTTTTCTTCAGGCCACCCCCCAACTCCGTAATGTTGAACCTGTAGTTTTTTTCTTTTTGCACATATTCGATGTGCTGGATGTCTGAGTCTTTTCCATATTTTTCATAGCCGACGCGGGGGCGATCCCATTTGCGGTGCATCTCAAACACCGCCTCAGTCCTTTCGTCTAGGTTCAGCCTGTCTCTTAACCCATCCAGCAAATAATAATTTCCGTCACGGCCCAAACCGATCACACCGATGGCTGTCCAGTCTGAATGTCGCTTCTTTTCGTTGGCGGGATCTACCAGCAGGTAGCGGTTCATTTGCTTCCATGTTCCGCGTTTGCGCACATCAGCTGCATCAAAACGCATGATCCATGAGCGACTGAACCCTTCCTGAGTTCCCCGGCTTGGGTTTTGGCAAAGCTGGCTGGCTGCGGTTACGGGGCCCATTCGCTCTACCCGTTTCGTCCATTCATCTTGCGTCAGGAATACAGGCTTGCCGGTCAAGGTGCCGTCTTCGGTGCCGGGGTAGATCCTTGGCTTTGCGGCGTTCCTCTTCATTATCTGGTGCCATGTATCAGCCCAGTGATACCGCGTTCCAATGTAACGCTCGCAAGCTACCGTTGAACAAAGGTTCAAAGATAGCTCCCACATCTCTGTGGTTTTCTGAATCATGTCGGGGGTATTGACAGAGGCGCGAACCACAACGTCGTCATATACAAGAATGTTAAAATGTTTTGAAGTAGGCTGTCCGTCTACCAAACCCCACGCCTCAACTGTAGCCTCTTTTGGATTGCTTTTTCTAATAACTACAATCCCCATATCTTCCGACCACTTAGGGCTGTCAATCTCCGGCCTCGCGTAAAGTATGTCTGGAAAAAGGTCTTTCAGCTTTTCGTTGTACTGAAACTCTTGCTTGATTTGTCGCAAGAATGCTTTGGCGATTGGTCGCGTGTGACTAAATATGCAGAAAGTCGGCTGGGCCCCGCGCCAGTGAAACAGCGGATCCTCGCCATGGCTGGACAGAATATCCTGTATGGTTTTGGCGTAAGTAATGATCGTAGACTTATAATGCCCCCGCGCCCATAAGTCTAAGTGTCCGTCTGGTGATTCTTCAACTTCCCTGATTCGATCGAACAACCACTGGTTTTCTATGTCCGGTCGGTTCAGGACGTACCTCAGTAGAAAGTACAGATCCGTCCGACACAGATGCCTCATCGTCGCGTGTAATTCCGGTTCCGATAAGTTCGTCAAGGATTGCAGAAACACGGGGTAATCCGATAGATTCAGTTTCTTCGTCTTTGGCGGTAAGGTGTGCATGGGCTACGGCCATAATCTTCGGGTGACAATACGGGGCCGCCGCTTTAGCGCAATCAATCCGTACTGATAATTCTTCACCCTCATCACGAAACCTGTCTAGCAAAAATTCGACTGGAGTTTGGCCGCTTGCGCCAATCTGGTCCAGCCACTTCTGCGTTATCTTGTTCCTGCTGCCACGCGGTCTTGGCATTCATATACTCCTTTTCGGGTAGCCTCTGCATAGCGTCAGATCTGCCCCGCCCTGAGTGGGCCGCCATCCAGTAGCCGGGTCGCAGGGAGCAAATTACCGGACCACCTTCAGGCGGCCCGCCCCCATTAGAAGTCAACAGGGTAGTCACTGTCAATGCGCTTAATTGCAAGCTGCCCTATCATCGCTTGTTCCTGAGCTGACTTTTCTATTGCTTCTTTTTTTATGCGATCTATTTCATCTTGCAAATCCGAAACCCTTTGTTCCAGTTCTTCTACATTATCCTCATGTTTTCTCATCGTAGTAAATGGAGATTGCCATTTCTAAAGAATGTATAGCCTTCTCCAGATCCTCTTGCCCTTTTCCGGTGGGCTGCCGGTGTCGCGTCAAATATTTAAGAGCATTGCTTTCACAATACCCAAACCCGTTCGCTTCCGCATAGTGTACAGGTTGCGCCTCTTGTTTCATATAGTGAGACCCGCCAACCTGTTTTTCAAACGCAGCGCCAAACAGCAAGACGCTGCCGTTTTTATTGTTACCCAGCATGGCGTTCTCGCTTCCATGTCAGGTAATCAACTGCTGCCTCTACATCATGGAACACGGTCACAAGCCCGACCTCGGTAGCGTCCGGGTCAATTATGGTCACCACTGACGGCGAGATATGCTGGTCCCTGAACCCGCGTTCTTTAGCAAACCTGTCGTGTATTTTATAACTGCCTACCTGTATGCAGTGACTGACAGTGCCCCCAGCTGGGTCTTTGATAAGTCCATATCCAGAGGTGTGTTTGTGGCCATTAATAAGTATGTGATCGTGGAACCCCATCTGGCTGGCCTTCATCGCGCCGTGCGCCGGGTTCCATTGCGAAGTTCCCCGGTGATCGTGTCGGGCGTTAATCCTGCATTCCCGTCCGTTTGGAAACTTCAAGACCAGTCTGGATGAGGCTTCTTCATAAGCAGCATCAGCTTGGCGCAATATCCATTTGAATGGATCACCAGCCCCCGACCAACAGTCGTGGTTACCACCGATCAGATACAACCAGTGGCGTAAGTGATGCTGCCTTTCGTTTTCTGCCATCTTTGCCGGGTCGGTGTCAGGGCAAAAGTGCAGGAAGTATTCAGCCATTCTCCATGCTTGTGCAGCGCTAGTGGCCTGTTCCCCATAGAGCCGGGACAAGCGCCCGATCCAGTTGTTATGAACGTCCCCAATGTTTGCACCAAACAAGCCATCGGTCTGCCTTACCAGCTGGCAGTGGTACTCGATAGCAGCGAGATCAGTGCCGTCGTCATCAACGTGTGGGTCACCAAAGTGAAGGATCCCTATGGCGCCCTCTGTCTTTACATGCACATCCCGAAGTTTTAGCGCCAGCTCATGCTCGTTCTTTTTTTTGTATTGTTTTTTGCGCCACTGCCAAAGCTGGGTTACCTCTACATCGTCATCAGGTAGCGGCGAGAACTCCAGCGTGGTTTCTGCTGTTTCAGCGTTCTTGCGTATGCGGTTAAGCATGGCGTGGCCGTTGACCGTCCGAATGCCCATGAAGTCGCAGACATCGTTAAAGGTGGGATTCTTATCTATCGCGTCAAGTAACTCTTTTTGTCGGTCAGTTACAGCGCCTTTGCGGATATCATCAATGTCCTTCCAGTTTGTGCCGTAATCACTAATGGTCGGCTCCTTTGCTAGATAGTTTTACAAGCGATATTTGAGTTTTCGGATGTAAGTCCATGAATATCTACAGCTTGTACCGTAAAGCAATGCTTGCCATTGTCAAGGTTGGTTACCTCAAACTGCCACGCATCGCCATCTACTGACGCTATTTCTACGTTGTCTTTTTTTAAAATAAAGGTCGCTATTTCGTTTACCCCAAGCGCTGTTCCGTCAACCCGCTCTGTTGGCCCTACCCAGCTAAGCATTAGTGATCTGTTTATGACCGGGAGAACTTCCAAGGCGTAGATCTCAAGCTCTACCGGGCCGCTTGCCGGGTAATGCGGCCCTTGGTTTTCGTCACATATCGTGCAACTCGCTCCAACCACCAACGGCAAGTTGTTCCTGTCTAACTGATATACAACACTGCTGGTGCCTTCAGTTACCCCGTTGATCTGCAAAACCAAGCCTGCATCGGAAATAATAATAGTCGCTGTATATTGAGTGTCTTCCTTAATGACTGTTGCTGAAGTGAGCTTAACGGATGGGCGCCCTCCGGCAACGTCTTGGTTGCGGACATGCACTACACCCCCCTCTACCCATACTGTAAGGTGGCCGCCTTCTCTTTGCCCTCGTTCATCCCTGCTTGCCAAGCCCTGCATTGTTTCCACATCAGCAAGGGTAAAGGTTATATCCCACCGGACGTTGGCTCTCGATAACACAGATATTTCTGACGGGTATATGGTTGGGGACTCTTCCGGCCCGAAGGAGATCAGGACTGATTCCTCTGGGGGTTGCGCATCGGCAACCGGGGGCAGCGGCGTTATAAGTTCAGCAGATTCTGGCTGCGATGCCTTGACCCGGTACGAACCACCAACTACCCGGAAAGTCTCTCCGGTGTCCAGAGCCTCGTTGTAGCAGCGCTGGAATGCCTTGTCCTGCCGGGTGTGACCAGAGATGCGGGCGCCACTTGCGTCTTGGCACTCCCATTCGTAATCACTTATCCTTGTCGAGCTTACCTCTTGCGACAGCGCTGCTGCGGGTAGACCTGCTAGGCAAATAAACCAAATTAGGTTTACTAAATGCCCCATGCTCTTTCTCCTGTGGTAATTTGCGTAAGGGTGGGTGGACCGAGCTGGAACTGTAAGCCCCGCTGTTCTGGTAAGAGCCATTAACAAATTCCCGCTTTAGCCTTTCCCAGTATTTCTCTGCGTTCTTTTCATCCTTTCTCATGCGACCCCATGTACCCACAATTGGTCAATTGTCTTTAGACTTGTCTCGAAAGACGTCTATCTCTGGCTCAAAAACTATTACCTCTTCGCACTCTTCCTCTGCAATAGACTCAACCAAAGAGGAAATCCACCTCTCTATAAATAAAAGCCTAGCCTCTATGCTATCTAGTCTCTCGTTCAGATCCATCGGTAACGGGGGAACCATCTTCTTTTCCCATGTCATTGGCGCACCGTGCAACCAATTTCTGCCGCTATCTGGTGACAGCGTTCTATGAGACAGCTTAACTCATCTATAGAATATTCGTGAGTTGGCTTTGCAATAGCCCTCTGTTCGCCGTTTAAACTAACCGGCTTAACCGGCCCATAGCTAACCTTTATTAATTCCTTTATTTCCCGTTCGGAGTACCCCGTGTACTTGGCGATCTCCCTGAACAATGCGTGTAGCTTCCGGTTTTGTGAGCTGGTGCGAGGGGCCCGGAGATTGGCCAAGGTAAGGCGAAATGGTTTGCCGTTAAATATGCCCCGGTCATGCCATTGCAGGACCAGCTTGGACATCTCTTCAGCTGAGCGAATGACAGCGTGTATGGGCGACTCTAGGGACAAGGTAAGGGTCAACCTAGGGTAACTCGGTGTTCGTTGGTGGAGGGACGTTCTCAGCCTTCTCCTTGATGTATTCTGCCCCGTGCTTAACACCAGCCAGAAAAGCTAACTGCATGGCGCTCCTCATGTTAGCGCTTTGCAGGTACTCGCCGGTTTTAAGCCAGTCGCTAAACCCGCTAGTTAGATAGTCGGACGTCTCCTGATTCCCCATACTTGCTCCCCAAAAAAATACCCCCCGCCAATTTTCAGAATAACCCCTAGATGTTCTGAGGTGTCTATATTATACGCCCCACCCCCCCGCGAAAAACGGCCTTCCTTTCTGTAGATCGTCATTTTCTAGGTACTTAGATCCTCAGTAAAATCAATAAGTTACGTTTACTCCGGTTACTATTAAAGACCCTTCACCTAGAGGTACTACCAACTAGGTTACTCGGTTCACCCTTTTATCTACCCTTTCGGTTCACCATTGGTGACCATGCTTGACAGACGGCCTTGGGTCCTATCATGGATTTCTCTTTCTAGCTGATATTTATACTGCGAAGCCATGCAGCAAAGTTTGAGTTCGTTGGTTTCAGTTTGCCAGTCAAACCTGATGAAACACTGGCCCGACTATTAAGCCAGAAGATGACCCAAACCACAACCAGAGAACATGAACTAGGTTGTCCATGCTTGACAAGACGTACTAGGACATATTACCTTGGCCCCTCGATCAACGGGGCTTAACCCAACTTCTGGAGGCATTATAGAACAGCGTACAATATGACAACGTGCTGAAATCTAAGGGGATTAGCACTGGGGCGATCAGCTGGCCCACATAACCAAACAGCGATGCGAACGGCGCGCAATAACGTCTGTGCTGAAGCAGCATCCGGGGCGAAGGACAAGCAAGCCGGGAAAGTCGAGAGTTAGTTCTGTTGGGTATCCCTAGGGGTCCTGAATAGAACCAACATTCAAAAAGGAAATAACATGGCTAAGAAAAAGAAACAGAAGTTTGACCCAGATGTGGAAGTAACCAACGCCATCATTGAGGCACTGAGTGCTGGCACCAACCCGTGGCAACGGCCTTGGGATGGCGGGCAGATCCTGTCCGGCCTGCCGTTCAATCCGACAACCGGCAAGACATACCAAGGCGGCAATATCATGCTGCTATTCATGGCGGCCCAAGCCAAGGGTTACAGCAGCAACCAATGGCTCGGTTACAGCCAAGGGAAAAAGATTGGCGGCCAAGTTCGCAAGGGTGAAAAATCAACCCTGATTATTCGCTCCAAGCCGATCTACGAAAAGGATCCAGTCACGAAAAAGGATGACCTGACCAAGATCAAATTCATGCGGACATTCGGGGTTCGCGTTTTCAATGCGGACCAGTTCGACGGGCTACCGGATCACATCGCTAACCCGGAGCAGATTGAGCCCATGCCGATCCCGGACGTAGCAGTCTGGGCAGCTGAGGTACTAGGGGCCAACATTAAGCACGGCGGCAACAGTGCTTGTTACATCCCGTCGCAGGATGAGATCCATATGCCGGAATATGCCATCTTCAAAACGCCAGAAGGGTACAACGGGACCTTGTTCCATGAAGTGATTCACTGGACAGGAGCCAAGGCAAGACTGGACCGACTGAAGGCTGGCGCATTCGGGTCGGAGAATTACGCCAGAGAGGAATTGGTAGCCGAGATAGGCGCCGCCATGCTTTGCGCGGCACTGGGCCATCCCTACGTCGTTGAGCATCACGCCAGCTACGTTAAAAGCTGGCTGCGAGCCATCAAGGATGACCCCAAAGCGGTGCGGAAGGCCGCTCAGGACGCCGCTAAAGCGATGCAATACGTTTTGGACCTAGCTGCTAGGGGTGAGGACAAACTCGCCGCCTAGGGCTTCTGAGGCGATTACAGGGCCCCACGGATGGGGCCTTGCCTTTTAAACTTGCCTGATGATCCGCTGGGGAGCGGTGAAAGCCGGAGGGCTAGCAAGACCCAATTAAAAATTAACAAGGAAAAACTATGCAAGTAAACGTTATTAAACATGAATCTTACGGGGACGCGCCCGCCGGTGCGGGCCAAATTCACCTCACCGGAGGTTTTACTTTTGGCTACATCTACTCTGAAAACGGAGAAGTGGAGGGATATTGCACGAAGCCAAACGGCCAGTTTATCAGTGAGCTGCACGGCTGGTATCGCACCACCGATCCAGAAGTGGCAGTACAAACCGCTGTCGATTGGCTCGCCAACAACATCTAAGAAGAATGGCTTACATCATAAAAGGAAATACAACATGGGAAATAGAGCAGTAATAGCACAGAGAGTTGACGGAGTGCCACGCGAGTACAGCCCCGCGATCTATCTACATTGGAACGGGGGCCGCGATAGCGTCGAAGCCTTTCTGAATGCCGCTAAGCATTTAGGCTTGAGGGGCGGCGATTACGGGATGGCAAGATTAACCCAAATTATCGGGAACTTTTTCGGTGGTGGCATGAGCCTCGGGACTGGGACTTTATCTGGTCTCGATGCGGACAACTACGACAACGGCCTCTACTGGATTGACGACCAATTCGAGATAGTTGACAGGGAGTTCGTCCGAAATCCTGAGCAGACTGGTTACGAACTGGTAGAGACCACAGAATATGTCTTATATCAGAACAGACATGCTTTCAATGTTGAGCCTGAGATTATCGAAAGAGCCGAGAGGAGAGAGCTTGAAGCTGCCTGATGATGGACGCGGGGGCGCGTCCGAAACCGGCAAGGATGCCGGTCGCAGTACCCAGTAAAAACCATAGGAGAAAAGTGACATGAGCAACTGGACACTAGAGAAAGACGACGAAGACCACTTCGTTCTTGCGAACAACAAGCCCCTCTCGTGCGGCTTCGTACATCGCCAGATTCAAGGGTTCATCGACGCAGACGTGAAGTATCAGTCCCGCAACCCTGCGCCGTACAAGTGCGGCAAATGCGGGGAGCTATTCTATCACCCGGAGGAAGTGGCATGAAATTACCTAAAGAACGTGACTTTGTTGTGTACAACGAAATCGTGCGCAGAAACATGACGATCAGGGGCGTTGCTCTTGCGTCCGCCGTTAGCCCTTCCACGATCCGACGCGCTGTGGATAGGGTCGCGGATTTTAATCGCCAGAGATTTGACATCGAACTATCCGGCGCCGAGCTTCAAGACGTTTTGACATGTCTGCGCGGCAATGTCTGGTCACGCACTTCAGCTAATTTGGCTGACAGACTTGAAGAAATAATTGGGGGACAATGACATGAAGGAAATAAAAACATATATACAGGGGCGCGAGTACGACCTGAGCAACCGCGACGACCTAGCGCAGCTCGGCACACTGATAAGCGACTGCCAAAACCGACACGCACCGAATGACCTCGCGTTAATGGCTAACTCGCTCTTAATAGTGATTATTGAACTGATAAACGCAATCGATCCCGCGCGCCCTTAAACCAATGTTGAAACGCCGAGCAATCGGCGTCTGGGTCAGCTGGCTACTGACTCACTGATGAGACAAGCCAAGAGGAGAAAAACAACATGCAATACAGCCTTAGCACACTAAAGCTGCGCAATGGTGGTTTTAAAATAGCGAGCTTAGAAATAATCGAGGGCGCTCTGAAATGCGGTTACACCGCCCATCTCGAAACCGAGCTTGGGGTGTGCGCCATACGCCCCTTTAACGTAACCGAGGAGGAAGTAAGAGAACGGATTGCCTTGGGGCCAAAAGCGAATAAGTGGCTCCATCAGGATAATGCAGGACAGAACTGGTTGGTGGAGTTTTATACGCGAAATAGCATTCGGGAAATCAGTCTGGATGAAGTGCCGCATTACCGTGGTGATGATTTAACCGATGCCAAGATGTTCGCCTTTTGCAATCTGAACCGCAGTGACGATGTGGAGGCCGGCCACGAACAGGCACTCAAGATCAACGAGCGCTGGACCGGCCCTTGCTACTATCCACAGACGCTTTCAGCCCACATCAAAGAGTACCGGCGAAAGTGCAAAGCCGCCCGCGATGCAGCGCAACGTGAGTGGAAATTGAAGGGTGAACGCAAGGCTCATGCAGCTGGAGTGGGTATGAGAATTTTCGCACAGGCCGACGGTGCTATGGGCAATGCTATTTACGATGCCACTTTTGAACAGTCTCACGACGAGTGGATGCCGCAAAGCGCCCTCACGGTGAGAGATCTGCGGGAGCGAGCAGCAGAGTATAAGACACTCAATGAAAAGGAAAATTTAGGCATAACGCATCTGAGCTTGGATCACGAAGTTCGGGTCTACACTAGCTTTGGAGAGTGGATGAAAGACTTAGATGGTTCTGACCCCTTAGACCATATGTTGGAGCAGGATTTTGTCGAACACAACATTCCGCTGGCGGCATTCGATTAACAGCAGGAGCAGTCGAAACACGGACATGGCCTAGGCTTTGTCCGTTTCTGACCTGAGCTGGCTACTCGGTCACTGATGAGACAAGCCAAGTGTCCACCCGAGATGACAGGGATATGGACAGCTGATACAATTGCAAAAACAAAGGGAGAAAACCAATGACAGAGTACAAATTTAAGCAGGGTGACAAGGTGACCTATCGCGGCGTCTGGGGCACAGCGCCAGAGTCGGACCCGGTTGAGATCACAAGCACTGGGACAAAGAACGGCGAGCGAGTCTATGGGCTCTCCGATAATCACTGGTGCTACGAGAATCAGATTTGCGGAAAATACACGGACCCGAAAGAGGCCGCACAATTTCGCTGGCAGGCTCACGCCGACCGCGACGAACTTGACTTGCACTAGGGGGAGAAAATGAGATACGAAGAACTGAGTTTGCTGGAAATAGGGTTTATGGCCTTCCTGATTGTCGGAGCCGTCAGTGCCGCTTTCGGAATAATGGGCTACTGTTCCGACTATTTGTTTCCACGATACACGGACCGAGCGGTTAGACGTTTAATAATATGGGCTGCGAATCGCAGGAGGGAGCGCCGCCGTGGAAGAAGATGACTTGCACTGCGATCGCTGCGATCTCGATCTGGAGGCCGACGAATGCTCGACCACCACGCACCCGGATATGTACGCAACGGGAGACTCACCGGCAGAAGTGATTTATTACTGCCCGATGTGTCGGGGGCAGATTGATTAGCTGGTGAGACACGCAGCCAGAAACGATGCAAACCAGCCTGAGATTGTCGCTGCCCTGCGCGAGCGGGGCGCGACGGTCTGGGTCATCGGTTTGCCGGTTGACCTTCTGGTCGGCTACAAGGGCGTTAATACGCTGATGGAAATTAAACCATCACCAAGAGAGCAGCTGACCAAGCTGCAAACAAAATTTTTTGACGACTGGCGCGGCCAAGTGGCGCGAGTTGAGACTGTCGAGCAAGCGTTCGAGGTCGCAGGGATTAATAAGGGGCTCGCCTAGGCGTATGGACCGAACGGACTGCTTCCCCCGCAGTTCTGGCGAGCTTTTTTTAAGGGGGCAGGAGAAAACACAAATGGCAGATTGGTCACAAGTCCCCATTGAGGTGGGTGACATCAAAAAGGAAACTGACAAAGCATATTTAATTCAGCTACCGCATGAGGCTGCACGGAACTTGGACGTTCCCGCGTCCACCAGTTTTTGGTTTCCGCGCAAGCTGGTGAAGGGTGAGAGAGGCAACCTGATGATGAGCTTGCCGCCTGACTTCGAGTTCAGGATGTTCACGAGCAGCATGAGTATTGACGGCGGCAAGTGGGAGAAAAAACCGCAAGGCGCTTTTAGCTCTGCGCAGCTGGTTGAGAACTGGGGTCTGCCATCATTCTAGGGGAGAAAAAAAATGAGCGGAATGGATACCGTGAGACTTTGGTCGGTGCGGCTGCTAAAGAGCCGCCAAACCATTTGGTGCCAGACAAAAGGCCAAGCGCAACAGCTGCGCAACGAAAGCGAAGAGGGGGCGTTCATCTATGGCCCCCACATTGTCGAGCGAAACAAAGCTGGCTTGGTCGCGTTCTTGAATACGGAGGTGGAAAAAAATGAGAAAAGTAAAGGTGACGGTGACCGTCGCGGAGGAAGAGCTGCCAACATTTCTGAACCGGCTGCTGAAGGACAAGGTGGAGTGGAACACCGTGACGCGGCGGGCCGCAACGAATGTGAAGCTGAAGATGACAGTGAAGGAGCTGGACCTTCTGGAGCTGCTGGACGGGCTGAGCGGCGCCGGGATCCGCTGGAACAGCATAGTTCCGATAGTCGGACGGCAGCGGCCAAGCGCGGAGTATGCAGAGGTAGTGTATCAGTTGCTCGCCAAGGGGCGCACCGTGCGGGACATATCAGAAGTTACATCCGTCTCTAAAAGTACGGTCAGCAACATAGGCCGAGATCCACAGAAATACGGCCTATCCCACCCACCCATAGGGAGGAACATTCATTGAACGATTACATAGTTGTGCGCAGAAACACCCTCAAGGTACTGGCGTATGCGCTGGGCGCCGCAGTGTTTGCGGTAACCTTCGCCGCCATGCTGGTGCTTGGTAACGTCATCTTGAAAATTACATGATAAGGCGAGCTACTGGCGGCCTGTACTGCGAGGTAAGGATAGGGGAAAACAAGATTTGCGGCGTCCAAGGTTACGCCGGAAAAGACATCGTGCCCTACTGGGTGGGGCCGGGGAAAACCGAGTGGCGCTGCGCATCCTGCGCGGCCAAAAAATTGGGAGCATTAAAAAAAAATGGGACATCACAATACAACGCACGAAAAAGGAAAGACCCTCCATCAGTTCGAGATGGTAGCGATTACGCAAGAGCAGACAATCCTGAACTACTTTCACCGCAACCCGGCAAGCAAGCTGTCACCGAGCAAGGTGCGACGACTAGCGTTCGACCAGTCACGACCGCCGGAAATCACCAGCGTAAGGCGGGCGATGAGCAACCTGACCAAGGGGGGCTCTTTGACTAAGACAGATCTAAAAGCCGAGGGCCCGCACGGGCGCCCTGAATACTGTTGGGCACTGAAAGAAAAAGCGCAGCACCCATACCGGGAAGGCTGGAAGAACAACTAGGCATTGCAAGAAAAACAAATTTGGGGGTCTGCGGACTGGTTAAGTTTGCCTAAACTTTTAAACGCCGACCCGTGGGCCCCCGCTTAATCAAAAGGGAGAGAAAATGAAAACACAATTCAGTGAGAACCGAGATGAGTTGTTTGCGGCCTTGTCGAAAGCACAAGCAGCGATGTCTGGCGTGGAGAAGGAGGCGGAAAACCCTTTCTTCAAATCGAAATACGCCGACCTGAACAGCTGCTTGGAAGCGATGCGCAAGCCATTTGCAGACAACGACCTGTGCCTGACGCAAGCCACCAGCAACGAGGGCGGCAGCGTTACGGTTGAGACAACGATAGGCCATGCTTCCGGCCAATGGCAGTGCGGGACGTTGACGATGACACCCGAAAAGGCTGGGCCACAAGCGATGGGCAGCTGCCTCACCTACGCAAGGCGTTACGCGCTGACAGCGATGGTTGGCTTAGCGCAAGTGGACATGGACGCAGAGCCAGCAACTAACCGCACGAAAAAGAAAGACGGCGAGAAGCAGGTTGAGGTTATACCTGAGCAGGTGTGGGGCGATGCAGAGCTGGCAGCACGGGGAGGATTGAAAGATCTGGAGGCATGGTTCACCAGTCAGCCCAAACCTGTGCGAGCCCTGACAACCAAGGATGCCAAGCGCTGGGCCACATTGAAAGAACGCGCTTCTGCTAGGAGTGCAGCCGGGGCAATCAAAAGGCCACCAGCAGAGGACGCGGCGTGAAGCTGACCAGCTCACGATTCGCCGCAGCCATCGGGCTTAATCCCTATTGCTCTCGCCAAGCCCTGTTCAGGCAGCTGACAGGGCAGGAGACGGTTCCTTTCGTCGCTGCCATGCAGTGGGGTATTGACCATGAGATGGACGCTGTGGGGGGCGCTGAGGCTTTCCTAGGGATGATGTTCAACTATACCGGGCAGGATCAGCGACACTTCGTCAAGAAGCTGTGCGGCTACGAGTTCGGTACCACCCCGGACGGCATTCGGGAGCGCATAGAGGTTGGGAGGCTGGCGCCGAAGCGCGTGGGGCTTGAAGTGAAGTGCCCGCAGAAGATGTGGGATGAGGTGCCCCCGCATTACGTTCCGCAGTTGATTGGTCAGGCTAAGCTGGCTGATTTGCAGGAGATCTTCTTCAGTGCGTGGACCCCGGATGAGCAGAAGGTCTGGCTCTACTCCTACGACCCCGCGCATTGGGATTGGATGGAACCCCTGCTCGAACAGTTCATGGAGAACTGGGAAGCCGGAACCGAGCCCAAGCGCCAAAAAAAGCCTGCATTACCGGAGCTGAGTATTGAAATGCTCACCGATTCCAACTAATATATCCGGGCATGTTGGTTTTTTCCTTTTTCCCCCGGTCTTCGGATCGGGGGTTTTTTTTGGGTCACATTTTTGTGCAATCCTTGCGCGATCAATAACTTACAAGCGCCCTTTTCACCAACAAACAATAACTTACGCTCGCAAAGTGGTTAAAAAATAACCAGAAAAAGGCGTGTGTTATAATAACACCTGTGTAATCAACGTGTTACACCGCTCTTTAACAATTTGATAAGCACGCATGCAGGGCGCGCATCCCGTGCGCCCGATATAAAAAGGAAGTGAAATGGAAGAAGTGAAATATTCTAAAGACCTCAAAGCTCTTGGCCCCGCGCCAGCGGGTCATAAGTACGCCGGTCACAGTTTCGCGTATTGGAGAACCCATCCTGATGATGCGTTTGAGTGTTACGACTCTTGCAAGTGGGATTGCGGCGGTAAGAAACAACAGACGTTTGTAGAGGTTGTTCCTAATGTTGACCTGAAGTTCTATCAGGGCAGCGGCCCCTCATGGAGTTTAGACGACCATGACAGCACCGACTGCGAACACTGTGGAGTGATCTACCAACGCATTAAGTAAGCACCAGCCCCCGGTCTTCGGATCGGGGGTTTTTTTTTGCTTAGAGCTACTGAGAGGCCGTTAGCCGCATTTAAAAGGGGACCCCCTACCCTTACCCTCCCCTAAATCGCAGGATTAGTGACCGTTCTTCACCAGCTTTTCAACAGCCGTCACTCGCTCATTCACGGCATCGAGCTTGGCGACCACCACTTTATTGTGAAGTTCAATTGTCTCCAGCAGCTGGCCCCGGCTGTCTTCCCGCTGATCCCTGTCTTCCTTCCTTTGCTGTTCGAGGTGTTCAAGGTTCTGCTCCAGCAGCGCCTGCCGAGCTTCGAGCCCGTTCACCTTTCGATGGCAGCCAACAAGGACACCCACAAGCGCCACCCATGCCCACTCAAGGATTTTGCCCAGCGCGGTTTCAGCGTCCACGGCCATCACTTGTCACGCCACTCAATTAATCTTTTGAGCCCAAAGACAGCACCCGTGATTCCGAGCCAACCAACTACATACCAGTCCGGGGTGGCGCCGTTCAGGATTGCGAACCCCTCTCGAACGTAGGGTTGCAGCTTAGGGATGAAGGACATGATGGCAGGCAGTGACCAGAGAAGGACTAGGTATTCGTCTTTCCAGCCGCTCTGGTCGGAGGTGTTTTTCAGGCGTTCAATTTCAGCTTCAACCTGCGCCTCTTTTACGCGGGCTTTCCTTTCGGCGCGCTTTGAAAAGAAGCTAAGTATTGCGCTGCCGACCGTCCCCCACATTTACCTGTCCATCGGCAACACGGTTTCTTTTTTCAGGTATCCGGCAAGTGCAGTTACGAACGTCACACTAGCAGCGACCAGCGTTGCCCTCGGTTGGAGGACGTCGAACTGAATTAACAGCTCGAAAAAAAGAGTCATACCCATGCCCGCAAGTGCGGCTGCTGTGATTGTTGATGACGGCTGTTTCATGCTATGGCCGCCCCCAGAATTACACCGAACACAAAGCCAGCCAGAACAATGGCGGTGGCTTCTCGCCTGTACTTTTCAATAATCACTTCCAAGTTCTCTAACATTTCATTCTCCCTTAATCATTGCCGCAATTCTTGCGGCTCGCTCTGGAGTTTGTCGTGCCCACCGACTGTCCAGCGCCTCTTGAGCTGCGGCCAAGCGATCATTCCTTTCCAGAGCCAGCAGCATCCTTTTGAAATTCAATACGCCCCTAACCCCAAGCTGATAAGACATGTTAGCCAACGCCAGCTGGATCTCCATGTCCTGTTTCGAGAATGGCTCCCAAGCCTTCGCTATCTCTTCCGCTCTTTCCATGGCTAGTATTTCAAGCCATAACTCTCCCACCGCTTTCGGCAGCTTTACACTGCGCCGCTCATCAATTAAAAAACCATAACCAATCGTGAGGAAACCACGAGTGTCCCGGTACGGATGCCCCGACCACCCCTCATCCCTCTTTAGCGCACCTATCAAGTCACTAATCATCTTCTGCTCCCTGCGCCCACACGCTCGTCAAGTAAATCAAAACGAAGGGCGTTACAAACCCAATTACAAAACACATTCTACCGCAAGTACGAACTTGAAATGGCTTTTGCTGACTGCCGATAGTCGCGGACCGCTGTAACAACCTGCGGGTTTTCCCATAGGAAGCGCTGCCTTACCGCGCTCCCGATGTCATTCCACGCCTTGTTCAAGTAGTAGCGAGCCATCTCCGGGTTTTGCTGCATCAGCCCCCTGAACTGGGGTGACTGAACCATGGGCGTAAGGTGCTGGAAGCGCGCCTTGCCCATCACTTCTGCGTACTTTCGGTAGTCCTCGCCGCTAAGTTCAACCCCCATAATTGAGCGACCGGGCTTTCCTTTGAACAAGCCCAAGTCAAGCAGCGCGCTTACCAGTGGTTGGTTTTGTTGCTGGCTAACTTTGGTCGGCACCCCCGGTATCGGGCTCGTTATGTTTTCGATGGGCTCCCCGGCAACATCCAATACCTCTTGCAGCTTTTGTCTTTCACCCGGAATGCGAGCCCTAACTTGATCGACAATGGTTCTCGCCTCACGCAGAAACGGGTCGGCTTTCCATGTGGGTTGCGCCACGATGTTTGGCATTGCAAAAGAGCCCGCCAGCCTGCCAATGTACTGGCTTGCGTATCGGTCAGGATCCGTCATGGCTTCGCCAAAATCAAAAATGCCCCGCAGGAACGTCTTGTCCCCTAGGTTCGACATCAGCGAACCCATTATCATGGAGCCCAGCTTGTCTGTTTCGGGTCCGGTCGAATACTTGGCGATCTCTGTTGCATCAGCAGCAACGCCGAGCAACATACCGACAGGCTCAAACCGATTGTATTTAATCCATTTGTCCCCGACCTTTATGCTATAAGGCTGCCAGCCCTGCGCCATTAGCAGCCTCTTCTCGTTATCATCTTCAGGGCCGTTGCCTGACATTTCGCCATCGTCCGTTGCAAGGGCGACTGCAAGGTATACCCCGGTTCCCACAAGCCAGCGACCCATCTGAATAGCCTTCGCGTCAGCGCCGTTTTTGCCAGCAAGATCATCCCTGACTTTCTGCATCATAAACCCGGCGCCGGGAGTGAACCTTACCGCTTCTCGCACTATATTCGTGGGAGTGCGAAGGAAAGGTACGACAAACTCACCGATCTTGCTTTGCCTTAAAAAGCGCTTGAGTGCCCGCGTGTTAGGCCCCATCGGGGTAGTAAAGGTCATCCTAGCCGCTTCTGTTTTGGCCTCCTCTACAATCTCCGGGTGATCCTGAAGGCGCCCCATAATCTGGTCATAAATACCTTTGGTTTCCTGCCAGCTATTACCCTCAGCTTCGGCCTTGCGCATTGCCAGCTCAGACGCCGTGCCGTAATAACCAATGGCCTTCCAAAATTCATCCTCTGCCAACAGCAACCTGCCCGGAGTCCTGACGATACTTCCGAGCTTGCCCTCAATTGCTTCCCTGTGTTCGAGCATGGTGGCGCCGCCAAGCTGGGGCTCCCCGGTAACGAGCGCGTTTTTAAACAGCTTGGCCCCTGCGCTCAATCCCGATATAGAGCCCGACCATCTGGCGGCCATCTGCCTGAGGGTGGGGCTTCCCTTCATGGGGGTAAGAGCCGCCGCAGTTCGGGAAACATTTTCCAGCAACTGAAAAGCCATGTTGGAAATGTTATTAACTGCATGGGTGTCTGGCCCACTCAGGATAGAGTTAATCCAGTATTCATAGAATTTATCCCACAGTCCCGGCGTGTAGACCTTCTCGATATTGCTCGAAACCTCGGAGGCGTTATTCTGCGCCTTTTGGATTTGGTCAACAAAAGCCATGGCGCTTTCAAAATTGCCCATCGTTCCTGAGCCCAGCTTATCCATCACCGCACTTGGAATTGCCTCCAGAACTTTTGATGCCTCGGCAAACTCTTTCGCTTGGGTCTGCAATGCCCTGAGCTGTCGTCCAGCTTCGGTCCGTTGCCCAAGATGCGGTGCCATCAAAACGCCAAACTTGGAGGCAAGCGACATCGCTGTAGCAGCATTAGCCTCAGTGCGATCATTGGCAGCTACGTTTACAGCGTCTATCATCTCTTTGTAGGTGTTCATTACCAGCTGCCCGCTAAGCGCTAGGTCCTCTGCGTTCTGCCGGTCGGTCGCAGTCCTCTCAAGTAAAGCGCGAGTTTCTTCAGTCGGGTTTTGCAGGAACCGCTGCATCGCGTCGAATTGCAACTGGTTCTGGTCTTGAGTGCCGCCCCGCTGCGACCGGATGTTATTTTCAAACAGATCAGCCATGAACTGAATCGGCGCTGCCTCATTTGGCCGGATCCCGGCAATTCGGTACTTGCCATCGGCCACATCGACTTGCGCGGTTGGCGCGGTTGCTGGCTGGACCGTGGGACTAAGCGCTGCCTGAACAGAAGGCGCTACATCAGGATAGGTAACCTGCCCATCCCTCATGACCTGCGAAATATCTTCCGGGTTAAAGAGAACATAAAATTCTTCACCGCCCGGTACATCCTGCCCCCTTTGCGATCCTGAGACCTCTCGAACACCAACCTTTACGCCGGGGATCTTGTTGGCTGCCAGAATCCTGCTTGCTTCCTCAGCCCCAACTTGCGCCTCCAGCTGCTCTAAAAGATCACCTCCAGTATCAAAGCGCTGGGCGCCACTACCCGGACCCAAATACTCATCTCTAACAAAATTCTTGACCGCTTCGGGCTGCTTGTTAAAAGGAGCCTGATAGTCCAGCATGTTATCTATTATCTGGTCAGGAATATCGACGGTGTAGGTATGCTCTCCCGAATACCGGCGGTGCAAGTCAGTCAGGTTATTTTGGACCTCAGCTACCTTTGCCGCGCTAAACGCGTCTCCGCGCCCCTGCATTGCCTGCGCAAACAGCTTCGGTTCGCCATACATGATTGCTTCTTCATATATTGATGACAGCTCCATGTCCCCAGCCGCTTCTGCTTGGTTGGATAGGTCCGCTAACTCCTCGTAGAACCTTGGCATTCCCGTTATGAATTGACCAGCTGCTTCCGGCGATTTGGAAAAGTAAAAGCCTTTGCCATATACCTGCATTCCCTGCCCGGTCCCAATGTAAGACCTGTCAAACTGATCGAACTTTGCTCCGCTTCCATGGAAAACGGTCTGTGGTTGCACTGGCCCTGTCGTTTCTGCCTGAACGCGCTCTTGGGTCAGGGATCTTGCGGCGTTAGCCAACAGCCCATTGAGGTCCCCTCTGGAGAACTTTGTCTTCATGCCGCTCTCACGCAGCCACTCGCGGATCCACACAAGCAAGCGCTCGAAAGCATTGTTCTTTTTGAAGGGCCTGCTTTCCGCGTATTTTGCAATAACCTCTTGTACCAAAACCTGATCTTCACCGAACTGCGCTATGGCAGGCGCATAGTCTCGGCGTACTTCTTCAGCTATCCGTTTTATATCTGCATCGCGCTCAATCAGATCTAGTACCTGCTTGCGCACTTTTGAAAATTTCTTTTCCCCCAGCATTGTTTCTAAACCAAAATGACCTACGGCTTCATGCGCCAAGGTCTTTTCTACATCGGCTGGCGTGGTAAGCATTTCGGCGTTAAGGAAAATCTCATTACCTTTGCGCAGCCCTCTGGCGTTTATTGCGCGCTCAGGGCCTACGCTATCCATCAGCTCATTCCATGTTTCCTGCGGCATACCAGTAACGAACTGCGGCACCACCGCAACACTTAACCCCTTCCACTTCTTGATGATCGGGTCAATCTGAGCCTGCACACTTTCTGCGCGCTTCTGCGCAGCAGCGGTTTGCTCTTCAGTTGGCACGAACGGAGTGGGTGCCTCTGGTATTGGGTTGCCTTGCGGGTCTACAACGGTGGACGTCTGACCGCTTGTTGACGCAGGCATTTTCCTGCCATCGGGACCTAGTATTACGCTCCAGCCCTGCCCCTCTGTTGGTGCTGCCTCATCAACCGGACCTTCATCGGTTGCCAGCCCTTCCAGATCGGAGCGTATAGCCTCGCTTCGCTCTTCTCGTGTTGGGAGCGCTGACCTTTGCAATCCTGCGCCTAACAAGAAAGCCGGAGCTATCACAGGAAGCCCACGCTTGGTTGCTGTTAGCGGATCTTCACCTGTAATTAAAGCCTCGGCAGGCTCTTCCGCCAATTCAGTTGCCGCTTCCGCAATTCCGGTAGCCGCCTTGCCTCCCCATTTGCGGGTTACTGGCGATAACATTCTGCCTAGGGGGAGGGCACCCAAGGCTGCGGTTGCCCCAGTCATTTTCCAAGCATCTTCTCTGGCTTGCTCGCGTGAAACCCCTGCGTCCAGCTGGTCAAAATAAGTTCCCCCGAACCCCTCCTGTGGAGCGCCGAGGGCAAGACCAAGTGGTAGGGCTGCCGCAAGAGGCGCCCCGGCTGCCATCGCTCCCGCGCCAGCAGCAAACGGAAGCGCTATTGATGCAGCCCCTTGGCCAAGCGCAGAAGCCAGCCAATCGCCACGAAGCACCGCGTCCCAGTTATACTCTCCTGTGTCTTCGTCATACCACTGCTGGCCGACCGCAGTTTCTGGCCGGTTAGCTTGCTGAACCCCCCGGCCATAGTCTATTAATTGCTGGCCAAAACCCCTCATCTTTGGGGTGTCAGCGTGGGCGTCAATCATGCCTCCGACAGTAAGAGGGAGATGGCCTAACCCGGTCTTAATGCCCCGCAGCGCATCCTGATACCAAGGCAGCGTGTTGTAGTTTCGTTCGTAAGCGCTGTCAATTTGTTCATCCGTCGCACCCGGCACGGCCTGTCGCGCTCGCTCACGAAAGTCTGGCAGAGTTGGCCCGCTTGTGAACACAGGGGCACGATCAAAGTTACGCTTATAAGCTGAGCGAATCTGGTCTAAAGATGCAGGGATCCCCGCCTCCCTTACGCCTGCATTAAACTCCTCAAAAGAAGGGGTGCGGGGCTCAGCCATAACTGCTATCTAGGAAGTATTTGAGAAAGGGCGTCTAACTGGGCGTCAACGCCTTGTGGAACTCTCGTCGCCCCGCCGCCAAAATAACCGCCCCCAAGCAGGCTGCCGCCAGAAGCATAGCGCGGCACAAGTAACCCCTCTATATATTGTTTTCTTTGCATTAGTCGCGCATAGCTTGGATCATTTTTGTCTGTGATTTGAGCCATTTTGTTTTCAATGTCAATCAGCTCTTTTGCGTACCTGTCTTCCCAGCGCTCTGATTTTTCCAGTTGTTGTTTTGCAAAGTTTCTTGCATATGATTGAGCTTCAAGCTGACGCGCATCTGCTGTCTGTCCTATGTAAGCATCAGCCAAACTTTGCCCAAAACCTTGGCCTTTGCTTGCGTTGCCCAGCATCCTTAGCCCGGTCATCATCATGTTTATGTTGGGATCTCCCCCACCAAAACCAAACAAACGCTCTTGCCATGATTTAGCTGGCTCTCCAGTCGCCCCCCTTTGTTGCGGAAACCCAGATGTGTCTATTTCGGTGAGGCGGGGTTGCGGAAGCGTAGACATATCTATTGGTGTAACGCGTTCTTGCGACACTGCGACTTCTGTTGCTGGCCCTTCTGATTC
>Ga0208919_1000282_pt1 | contig 36737 bp, 51 predicted proteins | sample 4_EtaG_FD_184076 | JGI IMG/M metagenome (GOLD analysis project Ga0208919, IMG submission 184076) | Marine viral communities from the Subarctic Pacific Ocean - 4_ETSP_OMZ_AT15127 metaG (SPAdes) (version 3) | ecosystem: Environmental > Aquatic > Marine > Oceanic | place: Pacific Ocean | collected...
TGCACTACTTCCAACCAGAGTTACAGTGTCCAACGGAAATGGCAGATTCACAGGATACGCCAATCAGCTTTCTCTCTCAATGATTGAAGCAGGTGCCCAGAGAGTCAACAGCATGTACAGCCGAAGTCGCTACGGAGACAGAACCAGATTCTTCGCATCTAACGTCTTAAGCGGTGAAGACCACCCAAGATATCACACAGTTAACAGTCAAGCATTTTTAGGTCATGGGACGATAGAGTTCCGCCAACACTCAGGTTCCTTAAATGCCCAAAAAATTCAATCATGGGTAGTCTTCACTCAGAACATAATGACAGTAGCAACAAGCAAAAACATTACTTCAAAGGCTCTTGAAAACAAGTCACATGCAGCCATATGGAAAGTTATGGCAACGTTAGGTAGGGACACCCACTGCCCCATAACCAAAAAGGCAAGGCAGAACATTTTCCAGAGGATTTTTGAAAACGCAGAACGTGGACGTTTAGTCAGCATCGGTATATCCACAGACCTCAGAGGTCTTAATGAGTTCTTAGGTGTAGCTAGGAGATACCTCAAGCCAGAGCAACTTAAGGCATTAAAGAGAATTAGCAAGCGAATTAGTTATCAATACTAGGTTATCAAAAGGGGGAGGTGTTCCCTCCCCCATAAATTTAATAAGGAGGTATAGCTTATGTGCGGAATAACAGGATTAGTTTTAGGTAGGAAAGTTAGGTCAGCCAGTGATATTGCAAATATTAAAAAAAGTTTCATAGATACATTAATTGCCGCAGAATCTCGTGGCACAGATGCAGCAGGCATTTTTGTTCTAAATGAAGCAGGTGAACATTATTTCTATAGGGCACCAATTAAGGCATCTGAGTTAGTTAAAACGCAGTCATTTTGGGACGTATTAGAACAGGTGGGTAAATCTACAATAGCGATTGTAGGCCACACCAGAGCAGCTACCACAGGCGCACCAGAGATTATTGATAATAATCACCCAATCTATGACCCACCATTGGTAGGAGTTCACAATGGAGTAGTTCACAACCACATGGAGTTGCGCAGGAAGTATGGCGCAGTTGCAGATGTAGATAGTGCAACAATTCTTTCAGTTCTTAATGCTCGCATATCTGACAAACAGACATTAACCCGCAAGATTATTGCGAAAGCAATGCCAGAGGTTTTAGGTTCTTGGGCGATAGCGATTGCAGATACTCGCAAGGATACTTTATACCTTGCACGAAACGCAGGTTCACCAATGCAACTAACTTGGCAGAAGTCTAAACAACTTATGTGGTTTGCTAGTACAGATTTCATTCTGCGTCCAGTAACAGGTAAGCAGGTTAAGTCCTTATCTATGACATCAAACTCAGTAATTGCCCTTACTCGTGATAATGCAGAAACTGGTCAAACATTTTATATAGGCATAAAGGCACCTGTTGCAGTTCTTAGTAATAGATATCATTACCCAAAACACCAGACCCATGTCTATGCGCCCCAAAACAAGCCTTATAAGCACGATAGGCAGTGGAAATACCCACCATTCTTTGATGATGGAGCTACAACGGCAGCAATCTTAAAATATTTCAAGGAGAACTAATATGTGGGAACCCTTAGTTAAAACAAGTAAGCCAAAAAGAACCATTTCTTGGAAACGTATGGTCAAGGAATTTAATGTTGGAGAGGAATACGCAAAAAAACTATTCGAGGATATCTCCTCAATGACGTATTGGAAAAACAGCACATACTTTGTGTCAACTAAAAAACGTCATGGTTATGGGTCATATGATTTTGGAAAGGAAACATATAACGGCGTTTGGACTGGGGAATCCATGTGGATTTCATTTCATAGGAACGATAAGGAACCAGTAATTGATTGGCGAGATATGCAGAACATTAAGAATGATGTTGCTGGCCCAGAATGGGAAGCCATACAAATATTTCCAAGTGAATCCAGACTTATGGATACATCAAACGAATACCATATGTTTGCATTTAATGGGGAATTGCCGATAGGTTTTTTCATAGGTAGGACAATTTATGAACCTGAGACCGCTCAAAAGATGGGTGGAAAGCAGAGGAAATACTAATGGATTATCCAAAAGTGAAAGCACGAGAACTGACTATTAAGCCATGTCCTTTTCTTGAGGTCGCTGGGTTTATAGACACACACCACTATGCTGGGTTTGTGAATGGGGTTCGTGTGTTTCAGTCTTTTGCTTTCTATCATAAAAACCGCTTAGTTGGTGGTGCTATATTTGGTGGCATGGCTACAACAGCATGGAAAGCATTTGGAGATGCAGACAATAAGGTCATCGAGCTTAGGAGATTAGTCTTGCTGGATGAAGCTGGGCGCAATTCAGAATCACGAGTTATAGGGGCAATGCTCAGATGGATAAAGGCAAACTCTACGATAGAAACGGTCGTCAGCTATGCTGACCCAATGTATGGGCATGACGGCACTATCTATCGTGCTGCGAACTTTAAATATTTGGGTCTTTCTGGGAAAGATAAGAAACTCCGTGACCCAGAAACAGGGAAGGTTCATCACTCTCGCTCAATGAGAGCCACAAACAATGGGGTGTATAAGCCATTTGCTGTACGCCTTAGAGAGAAATATGCCAAAGGTGAGTTAGAAATGATTGATATACCACCGAAACATTGTTACATCTACAAATTTCCTAGTAGAAGAAGGAAGAGTATGTCGCAAGGGAAACTGAATCTAAATGTCTAGCCTAAGAAAAAAGCTGATGGCATCAGACATAGCAGTAATGGGTAAACCATTGGAAAGGAAATAATTATGGGCGTATATATTGAATGGATGGATGGCACTGCATATGCGGCTGCAAACTGGAATGATTTAGCGAAAGTAGTCAAGTTGGATACGATAATCACCCCACCTGTTTCTAGCGATGAATGGATGGATAAGGTTAGTTCTCGTGTTTTAGCTTTTGAGGGGCATAATCTTATTTACACCGACCCTGAGACATTCTTCAAGGAATTATTTAGGGTGGGGGTATTAAATGACCTGAGAGAAAAAGGAGAATCGAAGTGACGATATTCACCATGTACTCGGAGGATGTTTTTACTGGTTCCAAAAAAGTTGGAGAAATTATTGTTGAAGATTCAGTTCATGGCGAAGGTGATGAAATTAGAATGGTTAAGCTGCTGAAGCTGGTTGATGCCAATACTGGGAAACTGCGGGTGCCTAGTGGCTGGGCTACAGACCAAACGCATCTGAGTCAGCTAATGATTATCGCTGCTGATTGGGAAGTTGACCCTGATGACGCAAGAATAATACTGACAGAGAAAAATGATGGGCGTAAATGGATAGCGACTGTCAAGCAATTCATGGAACACGGCTTTCATATTGATAGAGGATTTGGCTCTCAGCATGTATTAGTTGACGAGCATTGGTACGAAGTAGAGCCGAAAAATAACGAATACCAGCTAGGACTAGACTTAAAGTGATGGTATATTACAGGTGGTTACTCTACTTGCATTGAGTAATCTCCTTCATTTAGCCCCCCTTGTCTTACCAACAGGGGGGCATTTATGCACTTTGGTCGCTTTACATTAGTTAAGTTTTTTTATAAAATCTATGGTTGAAGGAGGTTACATATGCAAACATTTTTACCCTATGCCGATTTATCACTTAGTGCTGCTTGCTTAGATTCCAAGAGGTTGGGCAAGCAACGTGTAGAGGCTATGCAGATTCATAACGTGGTTTCTGACAAGACTACTGGTGGTGGATGGGCTAATCACCCCGCAGTTCTTATGTGGCGTGGCCATGCTGATGCTCTTGCCTTTTATCATAACGTTATTATTGACGAATGGGTTCTGCGTGGCTTTCGCAACAATATGGAATACCTACCAATACCAGACGGCGAGATTATTTTTCCAGACTGGTTTGGTGACGAACGGTTCCATTCATCGCATCGCTCTAATTTATTGCGTAAAGATTCAGATTGGTATGGTCAGTTCGGCTGGGGCGAGTCGGCAGACCTAGAATATTTTTGGCCTGTGCGGAAAGGAGGTACATATGCCAAGACCTAGAGGGCTTAACCAACAGCCTAAAAGATGGGAAATTGAAGATAAATATGGAATGGGAATTAGACAGGTAATTTATTCACTTTTCCAGATAAGCGACAGCTTGCAAGAGATAGCTCAGGAATTAGGCGTTTCTAGGCAATCGCTATATGCGTGGGTGGGACGCAATGAGTTATCACTGCTGAAGGCACAAGCAAGATATAGCATTAGTTCAGATTTAATGGAAGTTAGTGAATCAGCATTAACTTAGATTCAAAGGAGAATTTATGAATCAAAACATGATTAACGATTTTATAGACCAGACAGGAAGAACAAGCGATGCAGCAGAATATGCAGACCCAAGTCGCTCACAAGTTGAGACTATGTTTTATACAGGTGCAGACCCATGGCATCGCATTGGTACAAAACTGGATAATCCAGCAACTGCCCAAGAAGCCATTGTTGCGGCAGGATTAGACTGGGAAGTTGAACCAAGGGCTACGTTCATTATGGCCTCTGAAGGTAACGCCAGAATTCCAACTGGTCGATATGCGATGGTCAGAAAAGATAATGGTCGCATTTTTACATCTGGCCTATCTACCCGTTATCAGCCACTACAGAATAAAGATGCTTTCAATTTCTTTGACGCTGTAGTTGGTGCAGGGGAAGCAATCTACCATACTGCTGGTTCCCTAAGAGGTGGCAGCATCGTTTGGATATTAGCCAAAATGAATGGAGACCTTGGTCTTGAAGGTGATGCAGCCGAAAAATACATCATGCTCAGTAATAGTCACGATGGTAGCAGGGCGATTGATATGCGATTTTGCGTCAAGCGTGTTGTCTGCATGAATACGTTCAAGATGGCTATGGGTGGTAGTGAATTGAATACACGACTCAGACATACAGGTAACGTAATGAATAAAGTAAATCAAACTAGAGACATGCTTGGTCTTAGCGATGCTTATTTCGCAAACTTCATGCGGGGGATGGAACGATTAGTTGATACCAAGCTAACTGATTTACAGGTCAAGACATATCTTGAGGACGTAATAGCATTTAACCCTAAGATGCCAGACTCTGAGATATCAACCCGCAAGAAAAATATAGTGGATGAAATAATTGGGTTGTATCACGGCGGCAGAGGTTCGGATTTAGTTACTGCCCGTGGTACGGCTTGGGGAGCATTTAATGCAGTTTCCGAATATATAGAACATGAACGCCCAGTCAGAGGAATTCATGCTGATTACTGGATAACTGATAGCCGTTTAGCATCTTCATTTTTCGGTAATGGGGCTAAATTAGAAAGCAAGGCGTGGAATAAAGCCCTGTCATTAGTTTAATTTTTTCTATGGGGTGGGTACGAAAAGCCCCCAGCGTACCTGCCCCCATTTCTTTTGAAGGAGAATACATGATGCAATATCAAGAAATAGTAGAACAATCAAATTTTGGTGAATGGCGTGAAGCTCATAAAACTGGCATTGGAGCGTCCCAGATAGCAGCCGTCTTAGGAGAGTCTCGCTTTAATAGCAGGCTGCGTGTATGGGCTGAGAAAGTGGGTCGGTTAGAGCCTGCTGACCTATCAGATAACGAAGCTGTCCAGATGGGTATAGAGTTGGAACCATTTGTAGCAGCTAAGTATGAACAACGAACCAAGAGGGTCTTATCCAAGGCTGGCATATTACTTAGGTCTGAAGCATATCCTTGGGCTATCTGTACTCCAGATTATTGGATTATGGATGATGACGGCACTTGGAATATTCCTTGCCAGATTAAGACAACCAATGCTTTTCGATTAAATGAATGGGCTGACGGCCCACCATCAGATGTTTGGTGGCAAGTACAACACGAGATGTTTGTAACTGGTGCGCCATGGGCAAGTGTTGGAGTATTGGTAGGAGGTCAGCGATTTATGTGGGCTGACGTACAGAGAGATGGAATTGCTATGGAAAGAATCGCTAAGGAGGGAATGATTTTCTGGGATAATGTCAAATCCCAAACATACCCAGACCCAGATAGTAATTCAGCAGATGTACTAGCTGATTTATTTCCAGTAAGTGCGGAAGGTGAAGAAGTAGCAATGCCGCAAGAAGCCACTGAGTGGGATAGAGCCTTACAGGTTGCAAAGGCAAATAAGGCACTTTTAGATGACGATATATCCTACCTTGAGAACAAGCTGAAGTTGGCTATAGGTGAAGCAGAAATGGGCGTTCTCCATGATGGTTCTGGAGCGTTTACTCATAAGACTCAGCAAAGAGTTAGTTATAAATTAGCTGAAGGGGAATCTAAACCTACAAGCTCAGGGGTAGAAGTCAGGGCAGTTGCAAATGTCTCAGACTTCCGAGTGTTAAGGAGGTCAAAATGAATCCTAGCGAAGAATTCAAGAAGTGGTTAGTTTGGGCAGAAGCTCAAGATATTGTTGAGGAAGTCTATACAAAGCCAAAGGCTCAATGGATATGTGGTAGGTGTGGATGGGCTACTAATGAAGGTGAAGAAGCAACTCTGCATATGTGGATTTGTGGCCAAATAAGTTTAAGCAAAAATTAGGAAGGACAAATATGACTAATCAAGTTATCACGACGAATAATGGAGAAATCCAAACAAAACAGGAACGAGAAAAAACTGTTCACGATGTATTGCAGAACGAAAATGTACGGAACGCCTTGACTGAAATTTTACCTAATAATTTAGACGCAAATCGGTTTGCAAGAATTGCGCTGACATCTCTTAGGAATAATCCAAAATTATTACAATGCGACCCCTCCAGTTTTCTAGCGGCATTATTACAAAGTGCAACTCTAGGTCTAGAGCCTAATACGCCATTAGGTCATTCTTACCTGATTCCATATGGCAAGGAAGCAACATTAATTGTTGGGTATGAAGGTTACATCGACTTAGCATATAGAAGCGGTGTTGTTACAAGTATCCATGCAAATGTAGTTAGGAAGGGTGAATCTTTTGAATGGACAGAAGGAAGTTCACCATTTATAAACCATAAGCCGTCAGCAACACCGCAAACCTACACACAAGGGAAGCAAATTTATCAGTCAGGCAGAGACGTGACCCATGCTTATGCAATTGCACGATTATTAGGTGGCGGGCATGTTCAGGTGGTAATGCTTAAGGAAGAAATTGACGCTATTAAATCAAGGTCAAGAGCATCTCACGACGGCCCATGGGTAACTGACCCCATAGCTATGATGAAGAAGACCGCAATACGGCAATTGCGCAAGTTTCTACCAATGTCACCGCAAGCTAGGGCGTTACATATGGCCGCTGGGCTGGATGAACAAGCCGATGCTGGATTAGAACAAACATTCATTGATGTACCTGCGGACTTATTTGATTTGAATAGCGTATTAAAGGAACCTGAACAGCCTTTAGAAACGTTAAATAAGACGCATACAGGCACTTCAGAGTCAGAAGATGATGTTTCCTATTGCCCTGAACATGAAACGATGATGGTGAACGGTAAATATGGCTTGCAGCATCGCATTGAAGGAACAAGTGAATGGTGTTCACCAGCAAAGTTATTAAATGCACTGATTGTGGAGCAGGGTTTAAAGCGTGATGGCGTTAATGAAATTCTAAAGAGAAGATTCGGTATAACCATCAGCAAGGCTGGTCTGGAACATTATGAAGTTGTTAAGGCGTTAGCGGGGCTGGAAAATATAGGAGAAACAAATGCAACACAAGAAACAGAAACTGACGGGGATGGCCTTACTTATATTCCTGATGACGGTAGCGTACAAATACCTGATACAGAGGAACAAGTAGGGTTATGGCACAGTTAACAAATCAAGAAAAACTGCTTCAGCTATCTGAAAAGAAATTTGGCATAAGGGTCAAAACCTTTCTGAGAAACCATGGATGGCATGTTCAGAGCAATAGCTGGATAGGTGTTGGAAACCAGTATATGAAAGGATTTCCTGACCTGATTTGTGTACGTCAAAAAATAATGTTCATAGAACTAAAAACAGCTATAGGTAAACTGAAGCCAGCCCAGCAAGAATGGGCAAATTGGATTGTAGAAGCAGGTGGAGATTGGCAATTATTACGCCCACAAAACTGGGAAGAATTTAAGCAAAGAGAAGATATAGCGTGAAGGAGGTCATATGCCTTATATACAAGACTTTGAAGGTGCGGGACGTGTTCGCCTATCAAATGGTGCCAGAATGTCTTATATGAGCTTTAAACAAGCAATGCAAGATAAGTTCTCAGATAACCATGGAACAAAAAAACCGCTTGATGGTACAAATGAATCATACGATTATTTGGATGAAGTTATTGAAGATGTAAAACGAATAGAAACAAAATTAAGCCGTTTAGAAAAAAGCGTTTATTTGCGTCGAGCAGAGAAGGATAAAACAACAGGTCGACTCCGTAATGAAACTGAACCCGCAATTACTCACTATTCATCGGAGAGTGGCATATGGAAATGAGCGACTTGGTTGTTAATCAAAACAAAAGGAGAATCAATTATTCTCAGACAATTAATGGGTATCAGATAAGGTTCGTAGCTGAAGACATAAGGAGCGAGCGAACAGGCACCCATGCGAAAATATACTTGGGTGTTAATGACGAGCTAAAAGCATGGGACAACTTTAATGTGGAACGTAGTGCTGATAGAACAAGGCTTGCAAATTCAGCGCATCGTAAATATCCAGATGCTCTAAGCCAACTTTATACAGCGAATCAGTTACAGCATGACCTTGATTTATTCGCAACACTTATCTGGCCTAAATGGGTAGAAACAACAACACCATCTAGAGTGGTTGGGTTTACAGATAGAGTCTTACCAGAATTTGTATTAAATCCTTATATTGTGAAGGGCGGAGGAACCATAATATTTGGGCCGCCTGAGCGGATGAAGACCATGACGGCTCTTACCATGGCAATTGCTGTAGATGCTGGTATTGCTTTTCCGTTCAAGACTCAACAAGCCCCAGTTATGTACATAAACCTAGAGCGGCCTGAAGGCTCTATGCAAAGAAGATTAGGTGACCTGAACAGAGCCTTAGCATTAGAACCAGATAGACCCATAATAATGCTTAATGCCAGAGGTAAGAGTTTGGCAGATGTTGAGGATGGTATTGCTAAGGCGGTAGAGCGTGAAGGCGTTGAAGTAGGTTTTCTAGATTCCATAAGCCGTGCAGGTTATGGTGATTTAATTGATAACAGGGTTGCTAATCAAACTATCGACATTATGAATGGATTATTTGATTCATGGGTAGGAATAGCCCATTCACCAAGAAATGATGCTACACATATGTTTGGGTCAATGCACTTTGAAGCAGGTGCTGACATCATCGTTCAATTATTAACGCAATATAAGGACGATAATACGATTGGCGTTGCATTTCAGGTGACGAAATCGAATGATATGAAACGACCACCTATTGACAGTCTTGGCTACCAGTTTGACGAATATGGTGTTTCGCACATATGGAAACCTGTCGAATCTGACTTCCCAGAACTATTAGCTTTAAAGGTTTCATCTGGTGGTCAAACAGCGGAGATAAAATCGTTCCTATTAGGTAATGGTGCCGCTCATGCTGATGAAATTGCCAAGGCTATAAATTTCTCAAGAGGTTCAGTGGCTAGAATACTTTCAGCAGATAAGCAATTTGCGGTTGTTGATAAGGATGGTCATAAACTCTTATATGGGGTGGTTGAGCAGAGTATTAAAAATGATGCGAAGCCACCAACACAAACATGGGAGGCATTATAGCTACAAATGTATTTGCGTAATTGCGCCCCTATAGTAATGCGTTTGATACGCAGTTTTAACTATTAGGGGCGAAACCCAACAAAAGGAGAAACGTTATGGATGGATTAAACAAGATTATGGTTATTGGAAATGTAGGCACAGACCCTGAGATGCGATACACGCCGTCAGGTAATCCTGTTACGAGTTTTAGAATAGCGGTTAGCAGGTCTTATACAGCACAGGATAAGGAAAGAAAACAGGAAACTGAATGGTTTACAGTCATATCTTGGAACCAGCTTGCTGAACAAGTTAACGAGTATCTAATAAAAGGCCGCAGGGCGTATGTAGAAGGTAGGTTTAAAAGCCATAGCTTTGATGGCCATGCTGATGGACAGATACGCCATAGGAATGAAATTGTTGCCAATAGAGTCTTATTCCTTGACAGACCCCATGACCTTGACACGACAGAAGAACCACATATTGAGGAGCAAATTACAAGCTAAATACCAACTGCGTAATTAACTGCGTATCTGCGCAATTGCTCATAGAAGGAGAAAACTATGTCTATTGAGGGAAAAATAAGGGTAGGAAATGACATTACAACGCTAAAGGTTATTTTGTATTACGAGGATAAAGGTAAATGGACACCGGCATCTAGGCTTCAGATGCACAAGTTCGAGGTAATACTAAAAGCAAAGAAAGCAAATGGTGGGCCGCCTGCATGGCTTGCTGAATCAGTTCTTGCTTATGACCCACAGCCATATAACATACGAAAAACGGCAGAAAATCTTGCAGCTGAGATGAAAAAACTCTGCGAACAAAAGCTAGGCACCAATGTTCGAGGCATTACAAAACTAATGGTTTTGCAGTCTTACTTATAGTGTAATTTTGACAACCGATGGTAATATGGAGAAATGGAGTATGCAGAAATGAATAAATTACGAGGACTTTTGCAGGTATATGTCTATCCGAATTTACTGCCCGACCCTGAAATTGATGGCGAAGATTATATAACCTTTGGTCAACAGCTTGCGCAACTTCATAGAATTATAAGGACATGGCCAGAGGTAGATGCTTTTCCTATTGACACATGGATGATTACAAATTTAAAAGATGAAGAAACAGCCAGAGTTGTTAATACAGCTGCTAAGAACTCCCCAGAGATTCTCACTTGGTGGGAAATCGAAAAACCCTATGAATATAACCTAGGGGGCATTGAGTGGGTACGGTATGCTGATTACCTACCAATTATAGGAGATAGATTTACTTATCAATACACAGGAAGCTATGAAGCAAACTTCCAAGAATGGGCTGCAGCTGATTGGCGAAATGGAGAGGATGCTTATACCTATGAGATAGTCCAACGTGAATTTATAGGGAATGAAGATGAAGACTTCCATATGGTGCTATTGATATTGAAATCTGTACGCAATGAAGATATCCGAGCCAGATTTGTTCATACTCCTGCACAAATATCCAGAGAAAAACAACAGGCATTTGAACAGTGGTCGATTGAAAACAAAGCCCTGATGGATGCACTAAAAGAAAAATATGATGCTATAAGAACAGAGTAAGCTATGCCTATCACTGGAAATAACCAAACATCGGTACAAGAAAAATCAGATGCTTTTTTTATGATTTATATGATGATGGGGCCAGACAGAACATTGGAAAAACTTTTAGATATATGTACTGAGGGTGGGCTGAAGACTTCAATTTCTGCGCTGAAACAATATTCCGCCAAGTATGATTGGCAAAAGAAGCTGCAAGAAGCCAGTCAAGTTGTGCAGGTCAAGCATAAGCAAGACCATGCCAGCGTTATATCCGACATGAACGAGCGGCAAGCCAGACTCGGGCAGGCCATGCAGAATCTATCTGGGCGTGGTCTATCACAAATCCGTGACAATATAGGGCAATTGTCGGCAAGAGATTCAGTCGTTCTTGGTGACGTTGGGTCAAAGTTAGAGCGTCTTGCTAAAGGTGAAGCTACCACCCGCCAAGAGATAACTAATCAAATGATATCCCCCATTGTCTATAACATCGTGACCATGTTCCAACAGGTGAACCTAATTGAAGACAAGGAGCAACGTGAGCGGGAGTTTGCTCTAGGATGCGATGCGATATTAGAACAGGCGGTTGGCACACTGGAAGAAGTATAAGGAGAAGATATGTTCAGGGACAGGATAAAGGAATTCCGCAGAGTTAAGGCAAGCGAATTAGCCCCTTCACCCAATAATTGGCGTAAACACCCGCAACATCAGGAGGATGCGTTACGAGCAGTGCTAACTGAAATAGGATACGCAGACGCTGTTCTAGCCCGTGAGACTGCTGAAGGCCTAGAGGTAATTGATGGACACCTTAGGACGTCTCTAGATGATGAACAGACAGTGCCTGTGCTTATATTAGATGTAGATGAAGAGGAGGCTAAGAAGTTACTCCTTACCCATGACCCAATAGCGGCACTGGCTGAGACGGATGCAGACATCCTGAGCGAACTACTGGCGGACGTTTCGTTTGATGATGTTGCTGTAAAAGAAATGCTGGATAACTTATTAGAGGCGGGTTCAATAACAGAAGAAGATTGGCGGGACAGCGGCATATATGACATACCACCTGTCTATCAAGTTCTTATAACCTGCGACAACGAGCAAGACCAAGGCCGTCTTCTTGTTGAGTTAGATGGAAGGGGTATATCTGTAAAGGCATTGACCATATGAACATAACCATATCCAAAAAGACAGACGTTAAACGGACAGCAAGGGTCATGCAGATGGAGGGCATATTTCAAATGTCACCCACCACCGTATCAGAATCCGCATGGCAGGTTGATATGCCTATTGAAGATTGGGATTGGAAGATAGGCTTGATTGTTGGGCCGTCTGGGTCAGGCAAGTCTACTGTCGCAAGCCATGTCTTTAAGGATGCTTACTGGGCTGATAGACAGACGTGGACTTCAGATACCTCTATAGTTGACGAATTTCCAAAAGATGCAAGTATTAAAACCATCACAGAACTTCTGTCGAGTGTGGGTTTTTCTTCACCTCCAGCATGGCTCCGTTCATACCAATCGCTATCAACAGGTGAGCAATTTCGAGTAACAGTTGCCAGAGCTTTAATGGAAGCTTCAACGGGTAACAGTGATACTATCTGCATTGATGAGTTCACATCCGTCATCGACAGGCAGGTTGCTCAGATAGGCTCGGCATCTATAGCTAAAGCGATTAGGCGTGGCAATACATCTCGATTGGTAGCCATTTCCTGTCATTCCGATATTATTGATTGGTTGCAACCCGATTGGCTTTATGAGCCAGCGACAAATACGTTCTCTCGGAGGTCGGTTCAACGACGCCCAGAAGTTAACCTTGAAATTTACAGAGTTGACCGCTCAGCTTGGGACATATTCAGCAAACATCACTATCTAGATGTCAGCTTAAGCAAATCGGCTAAGTGTTTTGTGGCTTGTGTAGATGGCAAGCCTGCGGCGTTTTGTGGGGTCATGATGTTTCCACATAGGATTCCTTCAGCTTCTACTTGGCGAATAAGTCGCATAGTGTGTTTGCCTGATTACCAAGGAATTGGGATTGGTATGAAAATGTGCGAATACATAGGCTCGATATTTGAAGCATCAAATCATCATTTATCTATCGTGACTGGTCATCCATCTTTAATCCGTGCTATGGGTCGTTCAGCTAACTGGACAATGAGGTCAAAACCCGGATTAAGGTCTGGTGGGCGTTTGTATAATCCTATGTCCGCAACACGAATGACAGCTGGGTTCAGATATAACGGCCCCCCGCTGGAAGATGATGCAAGAGCGTTTGGGCTTATAGCATGACCACTACCCCGAAATATACTGGGCATACCGCTCGTTCTATTCTTGGATTGAATAAAGATGATTTACACGGAGTTTGGAAGCCCTACCCACATCAAGTTCCCCCAGATGGAGAATGGCGTTTATGGGTAATGCTTGGTGGGCGTGGTTCTGGCAAGACAGAAGCGGGTTCCCGATATGTACTTGAGCATTTACGAAGGTATGGACGAAAGGCAAGGGTTGGTGTTGGCGCACCCACGATACAGTCAGCGAGAGAGGTCTGCGCAGAGGGAGACTCTGGATTAATCACTATTGCAAGAGAAGAATTTGAATGGAATCGTTCCATGCTAGAAGCAAGGCATAAAAATGGTGGTTATGTGAAGTTCATGGGAGCAGAAGAACCAGCTCGATGGAATGGGCCGCAATGGACGTTGCTCTGGGCTGACGAGCTTGCATTATGGAAGCGTGAGAGTTACGACCAAGCAACATTTGGGGTAAGACTTGGAGATTCTCCACGGATAGTCGCTACCACAACGCCTAAGGCTGCTAAGTGGGTCAGGACATTAGAACAAGAACAAGCCACAGTTACGACCCATGGAACCATGTATGATAATCCAGCATTAGCTCGTTCAGCGGTAGAAGCATTAGAGCGACGATATGGAGGAACACGATTAGGCCGTCAGGAACTTCTTGGAGAATATGTAGATGAAATTGAAGGCGCTCTGTGGAGGATTGACTGGATTGACGAAAATCGTAGAAGCCAACTGCCACATTTAATGGAAGATGAAGAAAATAAACTAAATATGTCCAGAATTGTAGTTGCAGTAGACCCAGCTGTTACGGCAAATGCCGAGAGTGATGATACAGGAATAGTCGTTGCTGGACTGGGTGGGGATGGCGACTTTTATGTTATGAGCGCAGCTGGATATAAATTGTCACCAGAACAATGGGCATCTAAGGTCTTGGATGCTTATGATTATTGGGCTGCTGACTTAGTGGTCTGTGAAGTAAACCAAGGTGGTGACATGGTGAAGGATACAATTGAACGAGTTTGTGAAGGTAGAGGCCGTAGCGTAAATGTAAAATCCATTCGAGCTTCTAGAGGTAAGACGCTGCGGGCTGAGCCAATAGCGGCTTTATATGAGCAAGGTCGGGTTCATCACGTTGGCATATTTGCTGAAGCAGAAGACCAAATGTGTTCGTTCCCAGTGGCGGTTGAAAATGACGATATGGTGGATGCCTTGGTTTATGCTCTAAGCGATTTATCAAATCAAGGAATTCCTAATGTGAGGTTCATATGATGGAAATAAAAGAACGTTACATAATGGCGATTGAAGTTCTAGGATTAACACTGCTCGTTAGCACATTAATCTATGGCATAGGAATAATACCTACCATTGCGATTATAACGTCAGTAGCGATTATATTTTTTGCGCAAATAGTCAAGGCGAGGTGATTTAATGTCCATTCTTTCTCGTGTATTAGATTCAGCTTCAGGTCAGAAAATAAACACTCAACGACTTCCCCATGGAATGAATATTAATATAGGTGCAGGAGTTTCCCAGCCAGCATCACAGATTAGCCAATTATCAGCTATGTCCTCAGTGGGCTGGCTATTCGCTGTGGTTAATAGAATCTCTCAATCAATCGCTGCACAAGAATGGAAACTGTATCGAGTACAGGGCGGCGAAAAGATAGAGATAGACAATCACCCAGCTATAGACCTGTGGCGTTCAGCTAATCCATTTATCACTCGAGAAGATTTTTTGGAAACTTCAGCCCAGCATATGGAATTGGTTGGCGAAATGTGGTGGATTTTAGTTCGTAACGGAGCAGGCGTTCCTGTGGAATTACAAGTTGTCAGACCAGATAGAATGGCTCCAATTCCACATCCAACTGAATTCATCGCTGGTTATCAGTATCGAGTTGGTGCCACTGCTATAGCTCTTGAAAAGGAAGATGTTATTTTTACACGAAATCCTAATCCACTAGACCAGTATCGAGGGATAGGCGTTGTTCAGTCCATGATGGTTGACTTGGGAGCTGAAAGATTAGCAGCAGAATGGATGCAGAACTTCTTTAGGAATTCCGCTGAACCCGGAGGCATAATTGAGTTCCCAACAAATTTACAAGATGCTGATTTTGAGAGATTGGCAGAGCGATGGCGTTCTCAGCACCAAGGAGTGGCTAATGCCCACAGGGTAGCGATTCTTGAACGTGGAACTTTTAAGGAACGAAAAATTACTCAGCGTGATATGCAGTTTGAACAACTGCGGAGGTTCGAGCGTGACCAAATTCTAGGTGCATTTGGTATGCCGCTTCCTATCATGGGCATAACGGAATCTGTTAATCGTGCAAATGCTGATGCTGCGGAGGTCATGTATGGGCGCCATTTACTGACCCCAAGATTAATTCGTATTAGAGCGGCCTTAAATGAGAAGCTGCTAAAACTCTATCCAGATGGTGATTCTCTTTTCTTCGATTTCGTTGACCCAGTACCAGAGAACAGAGTGGAACTTACCAATGAAGCATCAATTGGATATGAAAAGAAAATTCTGACACTAAATGAAGCACGCAGAAGATTTGGTGAAGATGATATAGAAGGCGGAGACGAAATTCAGTCAACGCCATTACCACCCATGCTGCAAGAACCAATTTCAGATGAGCCTGTGGAGGAAGAACCTGAAGAACTAGTAGATGAACAATCAGAGGATGACTTTGGGAAGCGTTTTGGGGCGCAACGGCAGCGTTCAAAGTTAGAAGCTAATGAAAACTACACAGAGGAAGGTAATGTTACTGCTTCAAGAATGGAACGAGGATGGAAGCGAAGGCTAAGAACAGAACAAAATGAACTAATCGAATATCTTGAGTCTATAGATAACGAAGGCATTAAAGGAATAAATAGCATAATTACCAAGATAACCCCAGCTGACTTATCTGGATATGACTGGGATTGGTTCACTAAATATGGAGATGAAGTAATTGACGAATTAGTGGAAGCCTTTTCTTTAGTTCTTAGAGCAGAAGCCCCCACAATGTCAGTTCCAGAAGTTCAAAGAAGGTCTATGTTATTTGCTGAAGCAGAGGCGCAAACCATTTTATCTAGTGATAGCCCAAGAAACCTAGCTGTTGGAGCAAGACAACGGGTTGGAGTATTAATAGCTGAAACTGTTGAAAAGGAAGAAAGTCTTGGAGCATTACAAACCAAACTGAGGAATGATTTATCTTTTAGCCCTGCACGAGCAAGAATGATAGCAAGAACAGAAACCGCTACGACATTAGGTCAGGGTCAGCGAGCGGCAGCAATTAGTAATGGACAGTCTGAGAAGCAGTGGATAACTCAAGGTGACGAACTTGTATCAGAGGAATGTAGCACCAATGAGGCAGAAGGCTGGATACAGATAAGTAGCTTTTTTTCTGGCGGTGTGGATACCATTCCGCAACATCCAAACTGTCGTTGCGTGGTTATATATAGAACAGCACGAATAAGTGAAGATGATGAAAAAGCAATTAGGTTGGAAGTGCGATGTGGCGAGTGTAATCGGAAAGCTGGTGAAAATATCGCAATAGGTACGAAGATGAGATGCAGACGGTGTAAGCATGAATGGGAGGTTTTGTGATGAACTGGTTAATTAAGTTATTGCCAAAAGAATATAAGCAGCTGGTGGTCTTGGCACAGAGGATTGTTAGCCAACTTGATACTAAAGAAGAACGGGCAGCCGCAATCGAATATGGCATATCCATGATGGAAGATGGCGTTGTAAACGTCGGGGAGTGGTCTAAGTTTGGAAGCAAGCTAGGCATCCTTGGGAAGCACGATAAAGATGAGTGATATCAGAGCATGGGTGGCAAAGCCCAGAGGAAAAATTAGTGTCTATGATGGTGACACTTTCAAGTCTGATACTTTGGACTTAGGTTGGGGAGCCAGCTTAAATAAACCGAAGTTCAGAATCATGGGTATTGATACGCCAGAGAAGGGCTGGAGGGCAAAGACTGATAGAGAACGTGAGCTTGCCTTAGAAGCCAAGGCATTTCTTAAGGATATGATTGATAGCTCGTATGAGGTTTTAGTCTACAGCAATGACGGGCGTGGCAAGTATGGGCGATGGCTCGTCAATGTTGTGTGTGATGGCGAGGACGCTGGGCTTGCATTAATACAGGCTGGTCTTGCCAGACCTTACGATGGCGGTACTAAAGATGAAACTCCTTGGTAGTTGTGTCCATCACTGGGTATTTGAAACACCATCTGGCCCGACCAGTAAGGGCGTTTGTAAGAAATGTGGCGAAAAACAAATCGCTCAGACACATATGGAAACAGCACTCATGGCTAGTTTCAAAATGAAGAGTAAAAAGAAAAACAGGAAATTTGATTTCTTAACAGAAGCCGATGAGGAAAAAGTGTAAAAGAAAAGCCCCCTTGCGGGGGCTGTAGGATATTCAGTTGTCGTAACAATTAGGGTTACATAGATTTATTCTCCTTAACTGCTTTTAGTTAACCTGTGCCATCTATCACCTAATCTTCATATTGCCCCAGCGCCCAAGATGAATCACGATATCTCGGCTTCTCTTTAGGAACCTTTTGATTGAATAACCAGAAGGTGAATTCTTCCACTCTGGTTTCTATCTCTTCCTCAGTGGCGAACCTACCAAGCTCTTCATATAAATCCATCTCTACTGCTTCTCTTATTTCAACGTATGAATGTTTTGACATAATTTTCTCCTTAACTTGGTAATCGTCCATAAACCACCGCAGCATGTATCTTTCTGTTGAGTTTTTCATTCTCAATTTTAAGTCGAGCAATCTCATCTTCCATAGCCCACTTTTCATGCTTTAGAGAATCTACCCGCTCATTGAGGTGGTCGATTGTTTTTTGTGCCACATTACCAATGTGAGTTGCTCTTTGTAGGTCATCGCTGAGTTGAGAGTTCTCATCTTCCATAGCCCACTTTTCATCCATGAGTCGAGAGTTCTCATCATCTCGTCTCATGATTGCATTCTCATTCGCAGCATTTAGGTTAATAAACGAGCTACTGAGACAATGGTATTGGGTGGCCCATCCCTTGATTATTTTTTTGTCCTCAATTCGCTCTTTCTTGAGTAGTTCAATCTCGGCTCTAAGTTGAGAGTTCTCATCGTGTAATCTGCTGACATAATCATTTGTTTCTGCGATTGCTTGCATATTCATAGTTTCTGCGTTCATGATTTTCTCCTTAATCCTCTCCCCGATATGGAAGGGGTTCATAGTCTTCAAATATTGATTGGCAATCCATACAATGGAAAGACCCAGAACCTATATATTCTACTGAGTCTTGTTCGCAATCTGGACAGTTTTCCATAATGATTCTCCTTAATTCCAGTACTGAACTGATTTAAACCATGACTGGCTGAAGGACTTTAAATTTCCCTCAGCCATGTATTCGTCGACCATATCGTTGAAGTGATAAAGATTCTTGGCAGACTCTAGTGTACGAATGATGGAAGCCATCTCCTCTTCTCTGTCGTAACCCCACTCGTCTGCTATTGCACCTGCTGCTGCTTCTACGTTGCTGTTGTAACTGTAATCTACACTCATAATTGACCATCCTTCATTTAAGATAATAGGATTATACATGAAACGCTTTACAAATGTAAAGTAGTGTATATATCAATTTAAATCGGATATTCCTATTGACAATACAAAACAGTTTCATGGTAGGATTCAGAAAAGTGGTTAGTGTTCCAAGAGAACCAAAGCCATTCGTGCGACTCTAGCAGTCCGACTATACAACTCCACCGAAGGTTGTGATGGTCGGGCTTTTTTTGTGGCCATCGGGAGAACAGCATGATTAGAAAACTAAGTAAGGTTTACAGGCCAGAAGTAACGAAAGTCTTAGATGAAGCCAATGGCCTTATCTCGGCTGTAGTATCTACTGAGTCCAAAGACCGAGACGGGGATGTAATCAAGGCTGAAGGTTGGGATTTAGATAACTTCAACAGGCACTCTGTGATGCTTGCAAATCACGACTACCACAGTCTCAAGAGCCAGATAGGTACTTGGGAAAAAATGGAAGTGGTTGGCAATACATTGCAAGGGGTAGCCAAATTCTTCATAGGTAAGGGCAATGAGGAAGCAGATTGGGCATTTGAACTTGCCAAAATGAAGAAGCTGGCCTTCAGTGTTGGATTTATTCCTGATATGGACAAGGCTGTTCCACTTCATAAGGACGATGCTTTTGGCATTAGAGGTATGGAGTTTAATGGTCAAGAATTATTGGAGGTGAGTGCGGTGACAGTTCCAAGTAATCCAGACGCACTTCAAAGAATCGTCAAATCCTCTATGGCAGAACCAGCAATCAAAGAGATTGCCGAAGAACAGCTATTAAATTTAGAGGAAAAAGTTGACGAGCAAACAGAGTCTATATCTGATGATGTTATTGATTCTATTGTTGAAAGGGTTATGGCTCGTCTGGAAGAAGCAAATGACGAGGATAAAGGGAGCGGCAACAAACCCGGATATCGACGTGGCCCAGAAGATGAAGAAGATGAGGACGAAGAATCGGATGAAGATTCTGATGAAGATTTAGAAACTGACGCTGAAGAAAGCGAAGATGAATCTGAAGAAGAAAAGTCTGAAGCTGAAAGCGAATCAGAATTTGACGCATACGCAGTAGCACTAGCAGCTGCGGAACAGGCTCTACAGGAGGCAGAGTGATGAAAGAAGGAATGCCAACTACACAGGCAGAGTTGGAAGATGTTCTAAATGAACACTCCAAAAGAACGACAGGAGACGCAGTAAAATCTGCGGTTAGTGATGTACTTAGCAGAAGTGGAGCCAAGCGGCTTCCCGATGCAGCTGACTACAACCCAGAAGCCGTAGGGGCCTCTGAGGATGGGAAGTTTAAATCGAGGGGTGAATTCTTCCAGAAGGTATGGGAAGCTGGTAATGGTAGGGGTCTTGACTCACGATTAGTAGAAACCAGAAACCTTGGTGAGAACTTTGGTGATGCGGGTGGGTTCCTTGTTCCAGAGGAATTTCGTCCAGATTTAATGATGATTCCAATTGAGGCATCTGTAATTAGGCCACGAGCCTTTACGATTCCTATGGCATCTTCAACTCTTAGGATTCCAGCAATTAGAGACACGAGCCATGCAAGTAATTTGTTTGGTGGCGTTTCTGCTTCATGGGGTTCTGAGGGTGAGGACATTAGTAGCGCAACCAACCAGCCAGCATTTGGTCAGGTTCGGTTAGATGCTCACAAGCTCACTGGCTACACAGTGGTCAGTAACGAACTGGTACAGGATTCAGCTATTGCAGTAGACACGATGCTTTCCCGATTATTCGGTCAGGCAATCAGCTACTTTGAGGACGTAGCCTTTATTTCTGGAACTGGAGCTGGACAGCCCCAAGGAATCCTAAATAGTGGATGTCTTGTATCAGTTGCCAAAGAGACTGGCCAGTCAGCAACCACGATAGTCAAGGAGAACCTTGACAAGATGTATAGCCGAATGATGCCTTCATCTCTTGCTAATGCAGTTTGGTTGGCACACCCAGACACTTTCCCACAACTCGCTTCTCTATCACAGGCAGTTGGTACTGGTGGTGGCCCAGTATGGGTTTCCAATATGGCAGGCGGCCCACCCAATAGCATCTATGGGCGTCCAATTATATTTACTGAGAAGGCTGCGACGCTCGGAACCGTAGGGGATATCATGTTTGTCGATTTGTCGTATTATATAATCGGCGATAGACAGGCTTTAACGACATCGGCAAGCCCCCATGTCAGATTCACTACACAAGAAACCGTATTCCTTTTCTCTGAGAGATTAGATGGACGAATGTGGTTAGACTCAGCATTGACCCCACGCAACGGTAGCAACACTGTTTCACCAGCAGTTGCTCTTGCTACAAGGTCATAGGGAATTTTAAGGATTAGGAGGATTAGATTATGGCTTATTCAGAAGCAGCGGTTGTCAATTTTGTGCATAACACATTGACGGCACACGAAGATATTTTTAATGGCACGCCAACCTCAGACATCGTTAACATGGATGGCTGGACAGAGTGCCTTTGGCTTATAGACAAATCGGCTGGCGGGACTGGAACTGCAGTCATAACTGTTGAGTCTTGTGATGACACAAGTGCAACGACAGCTACAGCTATCGCATTTGACTATCAAGCAATGACTAGCGGTAACACTTGGGGTAGCAGAACTGCAGCCACAAGCTCTGGTTTCACTACTACCGCTGGTGCTAACCAAGGGTACAAAGTCTGGGTTCGAGCAGATGAACTTAGTGGTACAGACAAGTTCGTACGCCTGAAGGCTACTGAGTCAGCAAATGACCCTGTAGATGGAGCTATCGTAACTGTATTGCTTGGGCCGAAGTACCCACAAGACCCACCAGCAGCAGCGATTAGTTAATGATTACTGATTCGTCAATAGTTTGTCCGATATGTGGTAGTGCTGCTTGTGCAGCTACGCTGGCAACGCATTGCAGGCATACTGGCAAACGACGAGTCGAAGCTGAGAATGAAGCGGTTCGGGAGTTACCAGAAAAGATTCCGTTCCGCTTCACTCAGCGGTATAGTAGAAAAAAGAAAAAAATTAGAACAAAGTAACCATCGCTCGTAAGAGCGCAGCAAGGAGTCTGAGATGGCAAGTTCATTACATTCAAGATATGAAAATGGTGCGTTGCTTTTTTACCAAACGCATCGTCACCGAATCGTCAATGCAATTGGCGAGAATGTTCAATTCTTTAGATTCAAGCATGAAGATGCTGGAGCATCAGGAACTGACCCAGCTGGCTGGACTACCACAGTCGTAGAAGCTGGTTCTGGAACCACCGAATGGGCACCAGCAAATGTTGAGCGTGGCGCAAGTACAATTACCTGTGCCGCAAATGAGAATGATGGTGGTTCGTACCAGTTACTTGGAGAGTCCATAAAATTGGACGCTGGTAATTGGACATACTTCCGTCTTAAAGCGTCTATCGATGACGTAGACCAGACCGACTTTTTTGCAGGGTTTGCAATCACTGATACTGCTATTCTTGGTGGAGTCACAGACAGAATTGGATTCCAGTCTGTAGATGGTGATGCAGGGATTGATTTCCTTGTAGAGAAAGACAGTACTGAGACTCTCACTGAGGATGTTGCTACATCTACAGACGATACTGTTTTTGATTTAGAATTTGTCTGGGATGGAAACGCTTCATCCTTGTACACCTATGTTGATGGGTCTGCCGTTACTAGCACTGCTACAACCAACCTTCCAAATGATGAGGAGCTTAGGCTCAGCTTGGAGTTCTTAACTGGTGAAGCTGTAGCAAATGTTATGACGATACGAGAACTCGTATTCTGTCAAGTTAATTTAGAAGCGTAAATTAGAAAGGACAATGTTTAATGTTTGAAAGAGACAATCAGGCAGAAGAAGCCGTAGAGGTCGTTGAAGAAGAAGCGGTAGAGGAATCCCCTAGCGAAGAGGAAGAAGAGGTCTCTACGGACTCAGAAGAGTCCTCAGAGGACGAATCCGAATAGGAGACAGTCATGGGAATTATGAAATCGCAGAGCGTCCTGCGAAAAACTATTGAAATTAGTGTTGAAAAGACACGACCTTCAAATACAACTGCATACACTGATGAGGATGTTTTTTCTGAAGCAGCTTCTGGTGGTACTGCTTGGACGTTTGATGCGGTTGTACCAGAAGCAGGAGCAGGCGGGAAGATTGTTAAGGCAATGATTGCTTGTGATGATACAAATATCGTTCCAGTTTGTTCGATGTATCTGACCAACGTCACTCCTACTGGCAATCTGAATGACAATGCAGCCAATGACAATCCTGTCTACGCTACTGAGGTAGATAACTACCAAGGGAGACTAGACTGGGCAGCAATGCAAGACCTTGGCGGTATGTCTGAGTCTGTAATAACTTCTGCGGATACTAAATTGCCATTACATTTTGTGACGGCTTCTGGTGACGATGCCCTCTATGGGGTGTTAGTCATTCGCTCAGCAGCACATACGCCAACGAGCGGAGCAAAAATAACTGTCACTCTAACGATAGAGCCTGACTAATGTCTTGGCAGCAGTTATTAGATATAAAGAAAAGAGCGGAAGAGGATAGGAGGCTGGCTCAAACCACGCCTCCGACCTCTTGCCCAATTGATGGGCATACGTTAGATGTTAGGTCGGATGGAGTCAGGAATTGTCCAGCAGGGAATTTTATCTGGCGAGGGTAACAACTGAATAGCTGAAGCCCCCCAGAAAGCACGGGAGATGGCAGATGCCTAATTGGTACACAACACGAGAGTCCGTTAAGCGGGCTATTAGGATTAATGGCTCTGAGCATAATGAAGCCGTTGACCGACTTATAGAAGCTGCAAGCAGAGATGTGGATAATTTAACACATCGCTTTTTTATCCCAAAAACGCAAACAAGAACCTTTAGATGGTCAGGTGTTTACGGCAAAGGCGATGTACTTTGGATGGATACTGACCTTATTTCTGTAACGACATTACAGACAAAAGCTCAAGACTCCTCACCTACAACTATATCCAGTTCAGATTATTTCCTTGAGCCGAATAACTTTGCACCTCCATATAATCGAATAGAGATTGATATAAGCAGCAATGCTTCATTTGAATCTGGAGATACTTCACAAAGGAGTATTAGTGTTAATGGGAGTTGGGGCTTTTCAAATGACACAGCATCAGTAGGCACAGTCACCTCTGGATTGGCTGCAGATGCTACAGCTACCTCAATGGTTTGCTCTAATGGCAGCTTATCTAATGGAATCAATGTAGGAGATACTCTTTTGATTGAGTCAGAACAGCTATTCGTTTCAGAGAAAACGTCTGCTGCACTGAACTCTATTTTGATTGATGGCGTATTAACAGCGTCTAAATCCGAAAATGTTACAGTGGATTCAGGTCATGGAATTGTAGCTGGAGAAGTCATTCTTGTAGACTCTGAAGAGATGTTTGTAAGAGTTGCTGGAACAACTGCTTTGACAGTAGAACGAGCTTTCAATGGTACTACCTTAGCTGCCCACACTAACAATACAGCTGTTCATATCTTTAGGACTCTCACTGTTGAGCGAGGTGTGAATGGTACAACTGCCGCTACTCATGCTAACGCCACAGCTATATCGACATACCGAGCGCCAGCACCCATTAGGGCATTAACTGCAGCTATGGCAATTGCTTCATACACGCAAGAGTCTGGAGCATATGGGCGAACAATTGGTGCAGGTGATGCTGCAACTAACGTTACTGGAACAGACTTATCGTCACTCACTGAAAGAGTCACTAGTTCCTATGCCAGACCAAGAGAATATGCCTTATGAAATTTGAAACAAAATTTGAAACAACTGGGCCGTTCTTTGATGCACGAAGGGCGCAAATATTAAATCAAACAATGAACGCTTCAATTAAAGAACTTATTGAAACAGGCCAAGAAGTCTTAATGCGCCAATTGTCAGCAAGACCGCAGGGAGTATTTCTTAGCGTTCAAGAAGCTGCACCCGGAAAAGCAACTACAGGATTCTATAGAAGGAATATTTCAACTAGGTTTAGCAATCTAAGTGGATTGATTTCAGATGGTGGAGTTGTTTATGGGCCGTGGCTTGAGGGGATTAGTTCTAGGAATGATACAACCAGATTTAAAGGATACGCTACCTTCAGAAGAGTTGGCGAAGGACTAAGGATAAAATCTAGAAAAGTGATTGAAAAACATCTTAGAAGGTTTGTTAGTAGGATGAATGGATAATGGCATTTAATATCAAATCAACCTTAGAGGCCGTTGAATCTCATATCAGTAGGTCGGGCTATGTAGCTGATGTGCAGATTGGCGAACCAGTTGCACCTCCAGACGCAACCGACAGAATCCATGCAGCGATATATATGGCAACGGCTGGTATTGCTGAATTGACTTTGAGTTCAACAATTGAACTGCATGTGGCTACAATTAGATTATATAAAAGAGCAGCCTTTACAGAAGGCGATGATGCTGGTGAAGTCGAAATGGATATGGCTATGGCAGTCAGCGAAATCAGTTCAAATCTTATCGGCGAATATGACCTTGGAGAAACGATTCGGAATATTGATGTAGCTGGACAATTCGGTACTGGTATGTCTGCTACTTGGGGTTACGTGGCATTAAATCAAACGATGTTTCGCACAGTGGATATAACTGTTCCATTGGTTGTTGATGGTAGCGCAGAACAAGCAGCGTAGGAGTAGAAAATGGCAAAGAAGGCTGGACTAGCACAGAAATTATTTCAAGGTATATATGATATCTCAGGTGATGTTGGGTCGATAGGCACTTGGTCAACTCCTGTCAATACATATGAAGTAACAGGTCTTGATAAATCTGGAGTGGAACGAATACAAGGATTGGTATCTGGTTCTATTACTTACAATTCATATTTCAATGATGCTGCGGGTGCTATATTCGCTGCAAGTAAAGTGCCTGATACGGACACTTTATACACTTGGGCAATCGGCCAAACTGTAGGAGATGTAGCAGGAATGATGCACGGAATGCACACGAATTACGACCCTAGTCGTGGCGCAGATGGAATGATTACATTTGATATTAATACCCTAGCGAGTGCTGGAAATATTCCTGTTTGGGGAGTAATGCTAACTCCGGGACTCAAGACTGACACGAGTGCTGCAAATGGAGCGACCCTAGACCAATCGGCTCAGACAACCGCTGGTGCTGAAGGGTTCCTTCATGTCACTAGCTTCACTGGTTCAAACTTTACAGCCACTATTCAAGACTCAGCCAATGGTTCTGACTGGGGGACGCTGAAGGCATTTACACAGGTAACGGGAACAGGCTCAGAGCGAGTGACTGTTTCGGGAACCGTGGAGAGGTACGTCCGTGTAATTTCAACTGGAACTTTTAATCCAGTCTCATTCGCAGTTAGTTTTAGAAGAGGAGCAGCAACAGACCGTGTCACCTATTCTTAGACCTACAAGAACCTTCAAAATGAAGCATACACGAGGGGCAGTTCGTCAAGTAACTTGTGACGAATTTGGCTGCAAGAATCGTAAGAATGGATGGATGGTTATATTGCCAGTTCCAGCCCAGCAAGACATGGTTGATTTTGTTAGGAATGGCGGCACTCGTAGACAGTTTGTAGAGAAAATAGAATCAGAAGGAATGGTGACGTTTTATTTCCATGCGGGACAAGATTGTTTTGATAAACATATTTCCCGTGACCCTTTATTCGATATTAGAAGGAATGACTCAAATGGCGGTTCCTTATTGTATCCCGATGGGGATGCGTTCATAGAGGATAGTGATACCCACCTCCGCAAAATTAAGCGGGTGGTGGAGGGATAGGAGGATACAATGGCGAAAGAATCTGGTATTGCAATGAGTATAGCGGTTGATGATTCAGGCGGGTCTGCTAGGACTATCAGTAATGATATAACCAACTTTGATTTCAGCACCCCTAGAAACGTTCAGGTCATCACTGGTTTGGACAAGTCAGCAGAAGAGCGATTACAGCTTTTGGCTGACTTTACTATTACGTTGAACGGCGTATTTAACGACGCATCTAATGTCTCCCATGCTGTGTTCTCCACAGTGCCTTCAAGCTCTGTAGTGAGAACTGTGACCATTACAATCTCAGGCCAGTCATTGCCGAATGAGACGTTTTTCAATGACTATGCCATCTCACGGCCAGCCACAGGGGAATTAACATGGTCTTGTCCGGGTACCTTGGGTAACGGTACAGTTCCAACTTGGGCGTAATGTGATATAAGTGGTCTGGGGGGTCACCACTAAAAGACCCCCCATAAATAAGGAGAAATTGTTATGGCAAAATTTAAGCTAGCAAAGAAAACAGCATTGATTGATTTCGCTGAGGATTCACCTTGGCATGGAGTTGAAGCAAAGGTTTCTTTATCGGTACCATTCAAAACGCTTTTCTGGTTTCAGAAAAATGCTACCGCTGCGGATACAGCATCTACTGCGGAAGCTCTTTATCATTTCGGTGAGCAATTCTTAATTGAATGGAACGTCGAGGATGAAGATGGCAATCCATGTGCGGCAACTGGTGATGGAATACTAGATTTAGATGATACAGGCTTAGTGACTAGCTTAATGTCTGCATGGGTAGAAGCAGTAGTACAGCCATCGGAAAATTTAGGAAGCGGGTCGAAAGGTACGGCCACGTCGGAGAAGCAATCGATGGACAAACTGGCGAGTATATCGGAATCCCTTGGGAGTTAGTACACGCCAGAATGGTTTTGAATCTTTGCCAAAGGTTTAGCTGTTTACCTTCACAGCTTATGCAAGAGGATGCTGGTGAATTGTTACACGCATTGATGATAGTCAAGTGGGCTGGAGATGATGAGGAAGTAGCAAATGGCGAATGAAGTAAAAATTACTGTAGGTGCTGATACCAAGTCAGCCGACCAAGCCATGAAAGGTTTCAAAGGTCGGTTAGACAATATCTCTGCTACTGCGACCAAAGTAGGCCTAGGATTATCTGCTTTTGGTGCGGCTGGTGTCCTTGCGTTTAAAAACCTAACTAGCGCAGCAATGATACAAATCCAAGCCGAAGCTCAGTTGCAAAATGCAGTTGAGAATATTGGCGTTTCCTATGAGTCAGTTGAAGAACATATTTTAGCGGCTACTTCAGCATTGCAGAAGAAAACTAACTTTGGTGATGAAGAACAAATCAAAGTGCTTGCTCAGTTAATACCGATGCTGGGTAACGTTGACGATGCGATGGCAGCATTGCCAGCCATTATGGATGTAGCTTCAGCAACTGGCAGAGATATGAACTCAACTGTTATGTCTCTTGGTCAGGCATTTGCTGGAGTTACCCCAAGAGTCAGAGGAACCACTTTAGACTTTACAGGCATGGAGACAGTTGCAGAACGTGTCAATGCTACTTTGGACTTATATGGTGGAACCGCTGAATCAGTAAGAGACCCAACCCAGCAATTAAGCATGGCAGTAGGCGATTTAAAAGAAAAAATGGGTGAAGCATTATTGCCTACGCTTATTCCAGTTATAGAAGCAATGACTGGATTGGCTGAAGCTGCACAAACAGTTGACCCAATACTTTTGGATTTTGGTGGTACAGGAGCTGTTGTAGCAGTTGGGTTGGCATCCATATTGGGGCCATTAGCACTTATAATTAAAATGCTGCCAGCGTTAACAGGTGGTCTTATAGCAGCTAATATGGGTGGTGGGAAATTAGTCTTAATTGCATTCGCAATCGTTGTCGCAATTACAGCAGTCATTAAAGTAATTCAAAACTGGTCAAAGATAATTGATGAAATCCAACATCAACTCAACAAACTTAACGGCTTCATGAATAAATTTGTTGCGCCTACTTTTAATTTCTTAGCTAGAACGATAGGACATATGAGGGGGCGAGTGAAAGATGCGAATGCGGAATTCGGACTTTTTTCAACCTCAATGGAACGCTACCACCATATTACAGAGGACGCATTAGAAACCACTGAAGATATGGACGAACACATGGCGCAATTAGGTAAGACAGCGGACAGCACATGGCCTAAATTAGAGAATGTAAATCAGTCCATTAAACGTAGCGCAGAAATGTTCGCTGGTTTAAACGAAAAATTCCAAGGCTACATGACTTTAGTTGACCGCTTAAAAGCTGCACATGAAAAAGCGGAACAAGAAAAAGCTGACCGCATTAGGCAAGAACAGAAAGATAAAGAACAGGCTGAGCAAGATGCAAGAGATGCAGCAAAAGCAGCCCAAGAAGAACAAGACCGAAAAAATAGAGAAGGAACCAGTGTCTTTGATAGCGGTATAGGACGGCCATTTAAGGACGCTGCTGGTAACTGGGTTTATCCATCAGCTGGCGGTGGTTCTAGAGGTCTTGGGATGTCAGCAGTAATCCCCAATGTTGGAGATTTAAGCGGAATTGATATCAGTGATATGCACGGGATGAGTAGCGTATTTCAAGGTGAGCTATTCGGTAAGAGCTTTATGACTGCAATGCAGAACGCAAGATTTGCCATTCAAAATACTGAAGCTATGAGGGCAATGGAGGGGTCTACTAGCGACTCCACTATGGCTATATCTAGGGTTGTTGATGGGCAAATGATTACTGCAAAGATAGCCATAGACCTTAATGTAAATGCCGCTGGATTAGCAGATGATGAAACATTCAAAGCGACTGTAATCAAGGCTTTTAATGATGCTGCGGAGAGAGGTTCGATTGATTATGATGCCACAACTATGGGTCGCATCAACTAGGAGTTTGTAATGGGTGGATTTCAACATAAGAGTGTGGGTACTTCTATTACCCAAGCCGAATGGGAGCAGACTGATACAGGGCATCAATTTGCTTCTCAGGCTACTGGGATGATGCTCTATTCCTCAAGCAGTACTGTCAATACAAGTCTTGCGATTGGAAGTACCTCTGCGTTCTTACAAGTGGTAGGTGGAGTCCCAGCTTGGACATTAACGCCCATAGTTGCGGATAATTCGTTCATTAAATTTGGTACTGATGGGGATTCGGTTATTCTTAATAGGTCAACAACATTATCAGCAGACGCAGAAGTCTCTAATGTTATTGAAGGGGCTAGTTCCCATCCGGGCGTGGCTGCCAATTCGCTTTTGATTTCCAACGTCACCAATGATGGGGATATTATGTTCCTTGTCTCTGATGGCGGTAACTCTAAGGGATTGCTAAAACTGAAAGGCTCTGATGGAAGCATTGAACTAAGAGGCTTAGTCACAGCAGCAGGCATAATCAAGACTGATGACACAACCAATGCAACTACAACTACTGATGGGAGCCTTCAAACTGATGGCGGTTTGAGTGTCGTTTTAGATGCTGTATTTGGTGACGATGTAAGTTTGTTATCAGATGGTGCCATACTAAATATGGGCGCTGGCAATGACTTTACTATTACCCATGATGGAACCACTGGTGCGACGATTGCTGGAACGCCATTGGTATTCGATTCATTAGGTGCTTCAGCACTAGCGAATGATACCTACACAGGCATCGTTTTCAGTTTTATTTCTAATGAAGCAATAGCCATAGGTAATGCTGTTTATATCCATACAACCGATGGGCGAATCGGCGTTGCTGATGCTAACGCTTTAGCAACAATGCCAGCTATTGGCGTTGCTGTTTCAGCAACTGGTTCCGCTGGGAACGCTGTAAAAGTTTTGACGCATGGCATTTATAACGATTCTGATGGATTTAGTGGAGACCTCACAGAAGGAGCCACGATGTATTTAGGTGAAACTACTGGAGCAGTTACAGCCACTATTCCTGATGCTGATGGCGATTTTGTCCAAATTATGGGCATAGCCTGTGGGCCGAGAGATGTATTCATTTCACCATCAATGGACATTATCGAGAGGGCATAATGGCTAACGAAGTTGAAAAGGTAAACAATCTTGCTCTTTCATCTATTGAAAAAATCAACGGTTTGACTGACGCACAAATAGAAAAAATAAACGCTTTGGAATTTAGCGGCAGTTCATATCCCTCACATTCAGGTGGTGATTCAGTATCAACTTCAGGCGTTTACAAATTCGTCACATTCACTAGCTCTGGGACTTTTGCTTTTACGGCAGGTGCTGGGGGGCCGAGTAATACTTTGGACTATCTCATCATCGCTGGTGGGGCATCTGGGGGGCATGGGAATAATGGCGTTGGGGCTGGAGGAGGAGGTGCTGGTGGATATCGCACAGGAACTGTTACTGGCTCCACACAATCTTATAGCATAACCATCGGTGGTGGAGGCGCTTCTCAAACCTCTGAGGCTGCTGGAAATGATGGGTCTGATTCATCGGCATTTAGCGTAACTTCTGATGGCGGAGGTGGCGGAGGTGAATTCGGGACAAATGGAACCGATGGAGGGTCTGGAGGAGGAGCAGCTGGACACTCATCTGGAGGCGGAGGAGGGTCAGCTACTGGCGGGAATGGAAATGATGGTGGAGATTTTGCCACTGAAGATAGAGGAGGTGGTGGTGGTGGCGCAGGAGGTGCTGGAGGAGATGGGACTGGAGGGGCTGGTTCATCCTCTGGCGATGCGTCAGGCGGTACTACAAGGGCTGGAGGAGGAGGTGGTGGCTATAGACCATCTGTAGGAGATGGTGGTGCTGGCGGTTCAGGCGGTGGGGGCCAAGGTGGTGGAGACCAAGGCAATCCTGTAGCGGGAACTGCTAATACTGGTTCAGGCGGAGGAGGAGGAGCTTGGAATGTGAATAGCGGTAATTCTGGGGCTGGCGGTTCTGGTGTAGTCGTTATTCGATATATCTATCAGGCAGCATAAACATGGCTCATTTTGCAAAAATAGAAAATGGTTTGGTAGTAACAGTTATTGTTGCTGAACAGGCTTTTATTGACACTCAATCAGGAACGTGGGTTCAGACTTCTTATAACACTTATGGCGGTCAGCACACAGGGGGAGGTACTCCACTGAGAAAAAACTATGCTGGCATTGGCCATACATATGACTCAACAGCCGATGCGTTTCATGCACCTAGACCCTTTGCAAGTTGGACATTGAATACTGACACCTACCAATGGGAACCACCTACAGCACATCCCAATAATGGCAACCGCTATACATGGAATGAAGGCACAAGGTCTTGGGATGCCTACAGTGAATAAAGGAGAAACAAATGGACAAAATTGAATACACGTTGGAGGACATTGCCACGTTGATAAAACTACGGCCAGATTTTGCACTTGCTTTAGAAAATACAGCATTAAAGCGAATGGTTGAAGAATTGACAGAGCAAAAAGAAATTGATTCAAAACCGAAAGTAACGGCAATAGGGAAATATAAGTAATGGCAAGCAAGACTTTTTACCTACTTGTGGATTGGAATGGGGATGGTGATTTTGCCGATACTGGTGAAATTTTAACCGACCGTGTTCTCTCAATTACAACTGAAAGAGGTAGGGAATCTGCCAATCAATTAACTGGCAAATCAAGTGCTGGAAAACTAGTTGCTTTCATAAATAATGAATCGGGTGATTATTCGCCATTTAATGCTAGCTCAGGATTATACGGAAATTTGCTTCCGGGTCGGGCAGTAAAACTTATGCTTGGTGTTGGAGGGGAATTTGCATATACCTTTCCATTTGATTTCACAGATACGGCAATTTGGTCTGGAACACTACAAAGTATTGAGCCAATCGTAAATGTGAATCAGATAAATCAAGTACGCTTAACGGCTATTGGCCCACTAGGAACAATAGGTAGGAAGTTAGTACAAATTGCCAATCAAACTAATAAGAGAACTGATGAACTCATAGGGACGATTTTAACCAGTGCTGGATTTTCTGGGACTGATAGAGATTTAGAGCAAGGCCAAACTACTGTAGCTGCATATTGGAATAATGGCACAGATGCACTGAGAGCAGTTCGAGAGATGGAAGAAACGGAAGGCGGATTTATCTATGAAGCAAAGGATGGAAAGATTAAATTTGAGGATAGAAATTTTAGGATGACGAATCCGAAAGCAACTATATCCAGATTAACTTTATCAGACCATTCATCGACAGATTATCCATATGAAAAAATAAATCAAGCAGACCCACTCCCATCAATCTTTAATGATTTCAGGGCGAATATAAGGGTCACAACAACAGCATCAATTGCGACTCTATGGACTCATCCAGAGACAGGCAGTTCATCGCCATTGATTGAAGCGGGCGCAACTAATATTTATTGGGCGCAATATCCACCTCCGACTGATGGAGTATTCGCATCTGCAATCGCAGCACAGGTTGCTGTATCCGAATGGACTACCCCAGTAAAAACAACTGACGTTGTTGTAAATACTGCAGCAGATGGTAGCGGAAGCAACATCACAAGCGACTTGACCATTGCTGCTGTTAAATATTCCAACTCTATGCAAATATCAATTACTAACGGCAATGCTGCCGATGGGTATATAACAGCATTTAAGGCAAGAGGAACCACAGTAGTTTCATCCGACCCTACAATGCTGGTTGCCGAAGATTCAGATTCACAAGATAAATATTTGAAGCGCACCTACCCAAGTTGGCCTAAATGGATTCCGAGTTCCTTAGAGGCACAGCACTGGGTTAATACAAAATTATCAATCTATAAAGACCCCATGCCGCAATTAGTGATTTCATGGGTGGCAAATAAAAATGAAAATACTTTAGAAGCAGCATTAGATTTAGACATTTCAAGTCGGGTTACTGTCGTTGCTGCGAACAATACTGGTCTTGGAATCAACGAGGATTTTTTGGTGGAAAATATTCATCACCGAATTGAACAAGGTGGCAAGTTCCAATCAACTCGGTTAATGTTGTCCCCAGCATCTGCCAGTGCTGGGTTCTTTGCTTTGGATATAAGCAAGTTAAGTGAATCAACTAGGCTTTGGTATTAGGAGAAAATTATGGCATTTACTAATCTATCAACTCAAACTAGCGGAGCTTTGGTAACTCATACGCTATGGAATCAGAAGGTTAATAATTGGCAATTCATAGCGACTTCTGCTGGTTTATTGAAACACGAGGTAGGTGGTTTAGAAATAGATATATCAGGGGTAAATGACGGAGGAATATTAAGAGGTACAGGCTCAGGGACATGGGCAATTCTTGCTGCTTTTTTAGATACGAATGGCAGGGTCAAACATGAGTATGGCGGCATCGAAGCTAATATCAGCGCTGTAACTACGGGAGGCTTGCTAGAAGGCACAGGAAGTGGGTCTATGGGCGTTCTGGCTAGAGGTTCAGCGTTACAGGTTCTTCGTGTCAATTCGGGTGGCTCTGATATCGAATGGGCTGACCCACAAGCAGGTGGCACTGCTGCAGGAACTTACACTGGAGACGGCTCCACATCTCTTGCTGTAACTGGTCTTGGATTCACGCCCAAGTGGGTCAAAATCTGGCATCTGACGGCTTCTGGTCATCAGGTCTATGCAGTCGAAACAACTGCTTCAATCATGGCAACGACTAGTGACAAGCGAAGTGTTTTAACTTACTCAGGCAATGCCAATGAAACCAGTCTTGTAGACAACGCAATTATTGCTCTAAGTGCTGGGAGCTTCACGGTGGATGACGCTGGGAGCGATTCCCATCCGAACAAGGCATCGGAAACGTACCATTACTTGGCTATAGGTTAAAAGGAGAAGTAAAATGATTGGCAAATTCAGACCGCAAATTTTCTTAAGTGTTCTTGTGCTTGGTATTCTTGCAACTGTCGGAATGATGCACGATTTACCAGAAGTTGCCACAGGAACAATCGGTGGCATAATCGCATTAGGTATGAAGGTCTTGGAGGCGGAATAATGAATATATTACAGATTTTCATTGGTTCTTTTATTGAGGCATTGAGGTTCTTTGCTCAGCCATTTAGATTCCTCTATGTCATTCCTAAGAAAATAGTTGGCAAGATTATAAAACTTGTAAAAAAGGCTCTAGGAATTGCTCGTGCTACACCACGGAAAATACTTATGGCCCCTTTGGTTCTATACCGCAAGCTAGCCAAGGTGCGTGATTGGATATTTGCAAAGATTGAATATCTAAATCAGGAATCTCAGAAGTGGGCTACTGTATTTAAAGTAGTCATGTCTCCATACAGTTTGCTATTGAAGATGGGCTTCAGTCCAAACATGGCGATTTCTCTTTTGGCCGTTGGAGGTGTAGCTACTACTGGTGTAGCGGTGAATGAAACCGTGTTTTCTGAAGATACATTTGAGAATAGAAGTCCGGGGCAATACTTTGCACCAAGCAATATCCCTAGCTTCTATGCGCTTAATGAGCCTGAAGCAGCATCTGGCATGTCTTACAACACGCTCAGAATATCCCTTAGTTCTACGGCTGTAGATGAGATAGATATCCGTGCCGTTAGCTTAGGTACTATCTATGCGAACTCAGCTTTGCCGCAGGGGGCTACGACGGCTGTGGATATAGGAGGCTTAGCTTCAAAGGCTAACTGGCTTGAGGTTGGTGAATTTACGATTGATGGACTCAGATGCCAGAAGCTACAGCTCCATGACATTGACGCTCATACCATCAACATCATTGGCAATGCAAGTGACGGGCAATCAATAGCACCTGCGCCCGGTTCGGGAGTCTCAAATCGTATGAGGTCTGTGGTCGGTGGCAACCACATGGCTGCTGCTCTTAGGACTGAAGGTGGTACGTATGACCGCCTATGGATAGAGGCTGCTGCAACAGGTACGAACGGCAGGGTGAATAAGATTACTCTTACTAACATATACACGAAAGGGGGCCTCTGTCGACTTAGCCGAATGAAGGTAGGAACGCTAAATATCCTAAATTCAGAGATTGGTAATGGAGATGGGCTTTCGGCAAAGGACTTTACTATTGAGACAACTGTTACTGGTCAGATAATTAATGCCAATAACAACGTGGAAGTCTTAATTGCGGAACCTGTAACTATAACCAATTGATAGAGAGTTAATTGTGGTGAGCCGTCTCAATGTCCTAACCTTCCCACCATAGATGGCGAGATTTTTCTCCTTTCTCGTGTAGGCTGAGGCGGCCCACCTTTATCAAATTTAAGAATCCACATCTGATTACTATTAAAACGCTTTACATTTGTAATATTCGTATTGTATAGTGTTCTAGTCACGGTAAGGTGACGTAATAAATGAAGGAGTTCTTAAGATGCAAGTACAGTTCGACAGCAACAGGCAATTCGGAGTAGAGATAGAGACAGCCGTTAGCGGCCCATCCATCCCCCAGATAGCTAGGGCATTAAACGAAGCAGGTATTCCTACCGCTAATGAAGGATACAACCACACCACTATGTCCATATGGAAAGTAGTGCCAGATGGTTCCACAGGCCCCGAGGTAGTTTCCCCACCCCTTAAAGGTCAGGACGGCCTAGACCAAATCAAGGCAGTGTGTGATGTACTTAATGCAATCGGATGCAGGGTCAATCGCTCAACAGGAATTCATGTCCACCACGATTTTGAAGACGCAACTGTTACTAAAATGAAGTCAGTTCTTTTCTTATACGCCAAGGCACAGGTTCTTACAAATGCACTACTTCCAACCAGAGTTACAGTGTCCAACGGAAATGGCAGATTCACAGGATACGCCAATCAGCTTTCTCTCTCAATGATTGAAGCAGGTGCCCAGAGAGTCAACAGCATGTACAGCCGAAGCCGCTACGGAGACAGAACCAGATTCTTCGCATCTAACGTCTTAAGCGGTGAAGACCACCCAAGATATCACACAGTTAACAGTCAAGCAT
>Ga0208919_1000283_pt1 | contig 36669 bp, 43 predicted proteins | sample 4_EtaG_FD_184076 | JGI IMG/M metagenome (GOLD analysis project Ga0208919, IMG submission 184076) | Marine viral communities from the Subarctic Pacific Ocean - 4_ETSP_OMZ_AT15127 metaG (SPAdes) (version 3) | ecosystem: Environmental > Aquatic > Marine > Oceanic | place: Pacific Ocean | collected...
ACATCAGATTGTGTTGTCAGAATAGTAGTACGTATCATTTGATCTTTCATATCAAACTCCATACGTGTTACATCAGGAGCAGGAGGTACAGGTAATTCTTTTGCCTCTTCTATATCTGCTTGAAGAGCAAACCACATACCTATAATTGTTGCCATAGCAAAACCTATAGCTATAAGTGTTTTAATACTTACATTAAATCCTGTATCTTCATTTAATTCTTTTGCCATTATTTTCTTAATATTATTTCTGCTAATAATCCACCTATAGCCGTAAATGCAGCCCATAAACCAATTCTAGTATTTTTTCTAAAACTAGTATTTTTATTTATTCTTACTACTAAGCCATCTTCTGGATCTAAAAGACGTAGTTTAATATCTCTTATATCTTGTTTAAGATCTTGTAATTCTTCGTGTAATTGTTGATTAGTTATTTTCATATTTCAAATCCAAAATTTAATATAATACATCTGTGCTCTACACCTGGATTACAATATAATTCTAATACTGTAAATCTCCCTAATCTAATAGATATATCATAGATATTATCTTTTTTATTTCCTTGTCTCCAGCTATTTATCCAATTCATAATTTATCTTTTACCACCATGATACTCTACTGCATGGCCTTCTTTGATTAATAATTCATTAACACTTTCTAATGTCACTTTTTCTTTTCCATCTACTACATCTATATGTAACTCACCTAGACATCTTCCATATTTTCCTACTCCATGAGATTTTAATTGTATAGTATTAGCACCGTCTAATAATTCTTGTACTCTATCTTTTGCAGCTAATCCTCTTTTCTTTTCTTCTAAATCTCTAGTTCGGGACTCAGGGGTATTAACCCCTAAGAACCTCACTCTTTTTTTTACACTAACATCAAATCCTAAATCTATAATAGCATCTATAGTATCACCATCAACAACTCTATCTAATTTAATGTTATAAGTATACATTTTTAAAATTTATAAGAAAAACTTAAGTTAAAATTTCCTTCTCTATTTCCATCTTCGTCTTCTTTCATAGGCATTGTATAATTAGGCTCTATATACAAATTTCTCCATATATTTAGAGAATAGCCTACACCTAATTCTAATTTATCTGTCATTTCAGATTCAGAATCTTTTTCATGATTATATATACATGTAGCCCACATAGCATCTTTAATTATATATCGACCTAATAATTCATATGCATCATCACCATCTTTAGTAATACCTACCATTAACTTTTCGTTAACTTGGTAACCAATACCTATTTTATCAGTAATGTTATATGAGTCATCAGTTTCTGTAGTAGGACAAACATCTCCCTCATATACTTCAGTTGCATTAGGAGGAGTTGGTTTTATACCATCTACTTTGTTAAGCGTTGTTATCGCCATAAATTGTGCAGAGGCACAAATTGTTGTTAAAATTGTAATTGTTAATAATAATAATTTTTTCATGTTTTAATTTTGTTTTTAATAGTTAAGTTAAAAAATAGTATAATTTACACCAAACTTAAAATCATACCATTCTCGATTCCAGTACTTATTGTACTTTCCTTCTACAAAATAACCTAAATGTTTATCTACTTTTACTCCATATATTAAACCTGCAGAATAATCATACCATTGCTCTTCTTCTATATAATTATGATAAGAAAATTCGCTACCATCATTATAATGATAAGGAAGTATGTTACCCCATGCATGTAACCATTGTTTTTTAGTATAGTGATAATAATCAAATCCAATAATCATTGAGTGTTGAATTTGTCTACTTAGTTTATTTCGTTTCTTTTGGGAATAATCTGCTAATACTTGCGGTATTATATTTTCTTCCCAGACCTCTTTATTTATAGCAACTACATTGCCATTAGGGTCTTTATATTCACTATTATAAACATCTATAGTGTAACCTTCTTGTATTGCTAAATAAGTATAATGCAAACTTCCGTTTGATAATACCCATTCAGCTAGAGGGTCATATCCATAAGGCTCTGCTAATCTGTGAGCAGCACCTATACTAAAAGCTAAATTTTTATCTTTTTTCCATCTATATCTTTCTGATAACTCAAAATATTCTACATCTGCAAAACCGTCTTTTAAGTATTCTATTTTAGCAGCAAAATGATCTATACAAAAAGGACCATCACAATTATCATCAGAACTATATCTAATAAAGTGGTGTTGATCTATATAGTCTACACCCTGTTGTCTAGCATAATCCATTTCAAATAAATATTCAAATCCTTGTACTTTACCTACTGTAGCAGCATCTGTATAGTTAGATTCTGTACCATCATAAAATGTATTAGCTCTATTTTCATATCCAAATCTAGCTATTTTACGAATACCTACTGTTAAAGAATAATCATAAGGTGTTTCTATTAATCCTTCTTCTAATTGTCCAGATGTAACAGAGAATATTTTTACATCTGAAACAGAGGTTCCTCCATTTACAGCTCCATAAACTGTAGAGAATTTTAAATGTTTTTTTATTGTTTTTTGTAAATCAAAATCTTTTAAATATGTTGTATAATCTGTTTGTGCACAACACTGTTTTGGAGTTGCACAAGACACTATGATTAATAATATTAATATTAAAAATTTTTTCATTTATTCAACATTTGTTAAATAGTTATACAGTTCGTTTCTTTCAGAGGTACTTAAAACATCATCACAGATTACTACTTCATACCAATCAGAGGTAGCAGTACCGTCTCCTATCTGCGTTAAGTCTAAAGTATTTGATATGGGTGTATTACCATCTTTGGGACTACTTGTTGACCAAGTCCCTGCAGTGTTATCCTTATAAACAGCCCAATCTCCATCTCCATTTCTTTCTAAACCTAAAATTACAGGGGTAGTTCCATCATCAGTTATTTCATTAATAGTACTATCTTCCCGAGTTTGACTATCAGCTTTGACTCTTAGTGTTGTTGGGCTATTAACTTTTATAAAGTTATTACTATTACCTTCAAAAGGTACATCCGCACTAATAGTGTTAGACCAATTCGCTTTCCAATATATAGCGAGTTTACCTAAACTTAAAGCTGAGTTAAATATTAAACTATCTGTATTACTATTAAATTTTATAGTCCCACCATCCATAAATCTTGGCATTTCATTTTTGTCTTCAACTGAAGATGGAGCTACGTTATTGCCATTTCCTGATTGGTCACGCCACAAAGTAACTTGATTCTCGTCATCTATAACAGTAGTTGTAACACTAGTATTAAATTTTAACCATACTTTTAGCTTAGACCCAAGCTCACTTGGATCCCAACCTATTACACTTGACGTTGTTAAAGATGCTCCTAATCCTAACATTTATTATTTTTTATATGCTATAATTGTTCCGCTATCTAATTCTATAGATTGAAAATTACCATATATTGTAACTCCTTTAGGGATAGTTAAAGTAGCTGGTACATCAGTAATATTTGTTGTACATTCTGAACTATCAATAACTGCTTCTGCTAAAGCTGTTAATGCAAAATATGGTCCTGTATGTTCAACTGTATCATCTATAATAATACTTTCACTAGGCTGTATTGCTGATCCTGTGTTGTTTTTTACATCATTTAATAGTGCATCTTGTTCTGTTCTTATTGCCATTATTTTATAAGTTTTATTATTCCATTAATTTGCTTAGCTGTCACATCTTCTGGAAGAATATTTTCATCTATCACATTAAGTTTTACTTCTAACTCTTCATCCATCATATTTTTAACTTTTTCCATTTGAACTCTTCTAGTTTCAACTAATTCTTTATTTTCTTCTTCAAGTTTATCAATCTTAGATTTAGCTTCTTCTCCTTCAGTATTAGTTAATTGATTAACTTCTCTAGCTAATACCATAAACTCTTCAGAAGGAGTTGCTGCATCTTCTAAACTTTGTAGTTCAGTTTTAAGTATATCAATATTTTTACTTACTACTAAACTAAATTCTTTACCTTTTATATCTTGAACTTGATATAATCCAGTAATCATGTTTACAAACTCTTGTTTTGTTGCGTTAATTTTTATCATTTTTATATTTGGTTTTTGTTAATACTATTTTTATCCTATTCTATATATTGTTACAGCAGATCCAGATGTTCTCCTAACTCTAAATCTACCTACACCAGATGTAAATGCATCTTCTGCTGTATCTTGAGCAGAAACTATCATATTACCTGTTAATGTTACACTTGATCCTGCAGTAAAAGTTAAAAACGAAGTTCCATCAGTTGCTAAATTAATTACGCTAAAATCCCATGAATCACCATTTACAGATAATCCTAATCCTGAAATTAAATTAGCTGCTGTATCTGTAGCTTTAGATCTATCTGCAGTAGGTGTACAAACTACAATACCTGCTTTTATATTTGTTGCTGTTACTACTGCAGTATCGTCAGCTGTTTCAGCTTCAGCCCCTTGATACTTAATTACATCTGGAGCACTAGCTGATCTCATATAAATACCTTTTGTAGACATTATTAAGTTTCCTGATGCAATTTCTACATCCTGACCTTCTGATCTAACTATTATTGCATTTGTTGCGCTACTTCCTGTATAAGTTCTTATATATATTTCACCGTCAGCACTACCAGAAGTATCTCTACCAGCTGTTACATATACATGTCCTCCTTGTCCAGATCCTGATGCTGTTCCTGCAGTTATATTTACTTGTCCTGCTGCAGCACCTGCACTATTACCACCTTTAAGAGATAAAGCTAATCCTGCTGTACTTGATGTTGTAGCTACAGGTTGTATAGTAGGAGCATTAGTTACAAAACTAATACCATTATCAAGAGTTAATGCATTGTTGAATGCTTTGTTTGCATCTACTCCCATAAACACTTTACCGTCATTATCTACTGTTACTCCTTCATCTGTACCGTCTCCTGACAAATATCCTGCTCCGTTTGTTAAATCTATATTATATGTAGTAGAAGGACCCATATCTAAATTAGCTCCCATTGCTGATAAACTAGCTGCAATTGATATTGCTCCTGCAGTATTAGTAATTGTTACGTTAGTTCCAGCTGTAAGTGTTGCTAAACTAGGTATTCCTGTAGTAGCATTACCTATAAGTAATTGTCCATTTGTAGACATTGCTGCAGTAGCTGCTATTGTATCATCAATACTTGCATAAAGCATAGCACCTTTAGATATTGTAGATAACCCAGTTCCTCCATTTACTACATTATTTGTTCCTGTTACCACTTTGGTAAAATCTACACCTTCCATAAATTGAGATGTAGTATTATTACATAAGCTTAAATCTATTCCAGCTTCTAAAGCAGTAAGAACTATATTGTCTGAAACCGTACTTACAGTTAACAGATCTGTATCTCCACTTTTTATTCCTTTAAAATTTAATTGATTTTTATTAGTTATACTTGACCATAATGATTCACTTCCTGTACCGAGTGTTACCAATGCAGGAAATAATCCTGCTACATTTACTTTTTTAGAATTACTAGTAACTGTATTTGAAATTACAAAAAAATCATTATTATCAATACTTGTTTTTGCTAATGTTGCTAAGTCTATTATTTTTGCCATTATATTATATTTTTAAAATTCTATAGTATCATTTCCTCCTGTTTGAAAGTCAGACGATAAAGGTGGTGTTTTTTTATACTGTATTGGAGTATTACCTCTACTATTATGACTTGTTGTATAAGAATCTGATACTAATCTAATATCACAATCTGAACAAAACTTATTTACAAAAGTACTAAAATTATCTAAATAATTTATATTATTATCAAAAGTTGTTAATCGCATTGAGTCATTACAATAATCCCAATACCCTGAACGAGCTCCTTGAAAAGTTTCTGGATTATGACATCCTTCTGGACACGGACTTGGAGCCGTATTATTTAATCTATATATATTGCCGCTAGGCAGTCTAATCCAATCTCCTGGACGTAAGTCTGGACCACCTGGACCAAAAAATCCAAATGTATCTATAACATCAGTTCCCTCATGAGAATTATCTGCAAACTCAAACCCTGGAAGAAGAGAAACATGATTTTGTCCAGTAAACCATCCACCTTTTTTCCAAAGATCTAAACAAGATTGTAAATTTGTTAAAGAAGTTGTATCATCATCTGCACAGTTATATATACAATCATTTCCTTGTTTACTTAATAAATACTCCATTAAGATTATTTTCCATGAATTCATTTCAGAACAACTATCTTCCTGCCCTACTCTAATCTTAGTTAAATAACTATATCCTCGTTTTGCTATACAAAGTTGTGATTTTCCAATTAAATCATCAATAAATGTAGGAATACATGGTGGTTCTACTACATCATACAAACATGAACCATCATCACATAAAGCTGCTGGATTATAGTTTGTTGCATTAGGATCATTACATCCACAATTACCGCCTGGATATAAACATGAACCATCATCATAAACTGCAGAAAAATCATAATTCGTAGCAGCTGGATCTGTACAGCCACAATTAGGGCAAGCTGACCCAATAGCAAAAGTTTCTTCACTATAACAATTACCATCACATGTATCTATAACTTTAAGTACATACACACCAATAGGTAAATTAGTAACTGTAACACTTGCTCCGTTTGCATATACTATACCATCAGAGTAGTAAACTGTACCTGAAACAGGAGCATGAAGTTCAAAAGTCCAATAACTACAATATTGACTAGTAGCAGTAAACAGTAATTCACCGTCTCCTACATTACAGCAATATTGAGAATTTGTAGTTATATGAGTCATATATTATTATTTTATAAAGGTCCTTCCATCATTAATACTATTCCATCTTTTGTAGGTCCTGATGGTGGTGTATCTGTATGCACATCATCATTATAACTAGGCACCCCTACAGTTACGTTCCAATTTTGTCCTTCAGATGTCATTTTATAACAACCTGCTGGTAATGGAGTTTGTGCATATGCATCAGTAAATATCCAATCATGTTTTCCTAATACACCAGCTTGCTGTCCAACTCCACTACCTGTTCCTTGCCAATAAGTAGAGTTTGGATTTGTTGCTCCAGCTGCATCAACTGGAATATGATAATATTGAGTATCTAAAGCAAAAGCATCAACTGTAGCATTACTTGCTCCTACTCCTGCAGACGCACTACTTGCTGTTATGCTTGTTAATGGTGCAGGACAACTCATGTTTATACCCCACCATGTTGAAGAGCAAGGAGCTTCTACTACTATTTCTGCTTTACTAGCTGTAGTATTAGGTGGAACAGAAATATATGCTACTCCATTTCTATTGAAATGACTTGTTTGACTAAATGTTGTTGGATAGTGAGGTGTTTGTCCTATATTAGGGGGAGTAGCACCTGCTCTTGGCCACATACTTACAGTTATATCTCCTGTAGAAGTTGCACCATAAGAAGAAATTTGCTGTTGATTAAAAGTTTGAACAAATGTTTGTGATGTATTGTCAAACTCATAAACATCTAATAATCCAGTATTTGGCATATTAGCTGTATCATAGCCATCAGCACAACTATTACATCCATGAATAGGCATAGTATAACTATTAACACTTGAACACATGTTACCTGGACTACCTACTAATCCTGTTAAATATCCTCCTACTAAGGAAGAGTATTCTGATTTTGTAACCCCATCAAATGTTATTTTCATTGCATCTGGCACTGATTCTTTTAAAGGAGCTGTAACCTTATTACTATGTCCAGTATTAAATGTAAAGATTGCAACACCTTTATCTAAACCAAAATCTACATTAAGTTTAAAATATCCTGGACCACCACTAATACCTGTTAAATTAGAATTACATCCTGCATTATTAATACATGTTGTAGGACAAGTATTATCTGTAGCGTTTACATTACTCAGTAATGGAGCATTTCCTCCACAATTACCTCCTCCGTAAAGACAACATCCATCATCACATGGAGGTGGGTAACCTACTAAATTTCCAGCGCAATCATATCCATAATTTGAAGCCATTATATCTGTACATCCACAACCACCCCCATACTGACAAGAACCATCGTCACATGTAGCCATTGGGTTGTAATTAGTTGAAGAAGGGTCCATACACCCGTATACACATGCTAGACAAGATCCGTCATCACATGTTGCTAATGGATTATAATTCGTTGCGTTTGGATCCATACATCCATACACACAATATATACATGATCCATCATCTATTACTGCACTAGCATCATAATTTAATGCTGCAGGATCCGTACATCCACAAACATCTACATTTAAATTTACATCATTTGATGTTGATAAACATTGAGTAGTAACACCACCTGGAAAAGTTAAATCTAATACAGTTGTAACTCTATAATCTCCTGGACCATATGCATTATATATAGAAACAGTATAATTATATGTTTGTGTAGGACCACTTGGAGTAGCAACTACTTGAGATTGAATAACATTCCAATTGACCCCATCAAAAAATTCTATATCATGAGTTACACTTGTAACATATGATTCAATTCCATTTGGACAAGATTGATCTACTTTAAAAGCAGGAGTAAAACATCCTGGAGTAGAATTTGCAGGTACATTATATGTTGATAAGATGGGCGTATCGCAACATTGCGCTGCACAGGGATTTGTAGGATTATTAGGAATTGAATTAACTATTAAATTTAAATCATTTATAGTAACACCATCTGTAGTAATACCAACCTGCATACTAGGTGGTCCTATAAGACACGCTAGTACAGGTACTGTATAATACCTAACTTGATAACATTGTTCTGCTTCTGGATCAGCGTCTGGATCATCAACCCAAAATTTAACAGCATAATATCCATATGTTAATCCCCCACAAATACCATTAGTCCATATATCATGAAATCCAACACTTGCAAGATTAGTATGAAGACATCCTGGGGTTGCTCCAACTAATGTTTGAGCAGAACTAGCTCTTTTATAAAGTTGCATTTTATAAAGAGCATTAACACTATTACCAGCATCTTTAATCTGATTATAGTAATAATCCATTATAGTGTTTGCCTCTTCGTCAACTTCAAGAGACCCATCAGCGGCTACAGACGTTGTTGCTGCTATAGCAACATGGCTTGAACCAGCTGAAGTAAGTATATCTCCAGGATTACTAGATCCTGAAACAGGTAATTCTACACTTTGATAGTCTACAAGTTTACCATCTGCTGCTCTACAATAAATACAAGAATTATCATCAATAGCCGCAGCTGCATCATAATTCAGTGCCGCTCCATCATTTGTACCAGTATTATTATCTGTACATCCATAGTTATTATTTACTCCTGGAGGAATAGTAAGTCTATCAGAGTAAAAGCATCCTGCTTTTTCAGTATCAATATTTATATCTTCTACTACAGTTACTGCATATTGACCTGCCTCCATACCTGTAATAGTAATACCAGTAGCATCTGAAGTGTCTCCTCCTAAAGTCCAGAAATAATCAGCCCACACAAAAGGCATTCCTGGTACATTATTATAAATACTTTCTTGATTACCAGTACCTCCATCAATAAGAGCTCCCCATCCATATCTTGGATTAACACCATAATTATTAGTAGATGCAGGTCCTCCTTTATGTGCTAACATTATATTTGTTCCAAGGGTAGCTATTAATCCATTAGATGCAGTTGCATCTCCTCCAGATCCTTCATGAGGATTCTCTTTCCATGTATTAACACCCGAAGATGTTCCTGTACCTTGTATAGATATTGTAACCCCTTTTACATCAATAACATCAGCAGTAAATGTACCACTACCTCCTACCTGTGTAAATGTTAAAGTTTCTCCTAATACATATTCACTACCTTTTTCATGTATTGTATCTATATACTGTACTGTACCTGTATCTACATAAGCACGCACTCTTAATTTAGTTCCAGCTGTAGATCCAGAAGTATATTCAAATTCTGTAACTCCATTTAAAAGTCCACTACCTGCATTATTTACAGTAAGAGTATGTACAGCTCCTACACCTAATCCAGCACTAGTATTACTATTAGGTGTAATTATATACCACCAAGGCCCAGTTCCTGCATGTGCTGGATTTATAGTAATTTCCCCATAACCATCATTACCTCCTAAACTTGTAGGAGCAGTTCCAACAGCTGACCATTGAGGAAAATCATTAAAATTACTATCACATTTACATTTTGTACATACTGATAATCCTGCAGCTGGTAGTTCATAATCACAAGCTGTACAACCAGATTGACCCCAAGTTGCTGTATTATCCATTAAATCTGTTGGTACTGGGTTTCCAGCACAGTCGTGTCCTGTATATAAATAGTAATTTGTACTTTGAGTATCAGTACATATATCAATTACTGCTTTAGGAGGGTTAACAGGTGTATTACAATGACAATCTAAATCTTCAGTAAATACCTGCACTTGTGAAAAGTGAGGAGCCATTTCTTGGCTAGTTGGAGTATTTATCCATCCCATCGAATTTGGAGAAGTTCCTCCTAGAACACTACCATAGCTATTAGCAGGATTCTGAACATAGTCCCCTTCTCCTTGTTCTAACTCAGTATAAAATTTATTATAATGGTATCCACCATCATCAGAAGTATTAGTAGTACCCCAAGTACCCCAAGTTACATAATTAGGTTGAGTAGTTTCAAGTAAAGGAACTGTACCTGAAATATCTGCATAATATTCATTCCCCGGAATGAAATTCCAATTAGGAATACCATGTGCAGTATCATGTAATATATTTATAATTAAAGCTTTATAATGCTGTGTAGAATCTGCTAATAAAGGGTGACCTGCCGAAGTATTAGGATGTGTAGTATTAACTATAGAAGAACTATCATACATTAAGTCATAAAAACTGTGCATACCAGTTCCACCTATTCCAGTTGCTCCGAAATTTGAAGTATAAAAATTTATAGTCCTATCAATAGGAGGTATACTAAAATGAGGATTATGTAAGAAATATCCTCTTGGCCATGTTTCTTGATGCGATTCCATGTTACCAGTAGATGTAAGAGAGTTACCAGAATCATCAGGTTGGTATCCTTCAGCCCATAAACCAGCATTATCATGATGTGCTCCTAAATCAGTAGTTAAAATTTTATATATTCCTTTATTACCTGTCCCCTGCGTCCCATAACCAGTAAAAAATGGGCCTAAACCACCATTAATATTATTATTAGCATATGCTTGACCATGCCCAAAACTATCATTCCCAGCAGTTACACATGTCAATCCTGGACAAGTTTCACAGTTTTGTGCTGCTATTTCCCCTAAATTAGATAAAGCATCAGGTCCTCCTATTTGAGCTAAAGAGTCTCCAATACCCATTGTATTTTTGTATCCTGGAATTAAAACATCAAAAGTTTTACTTGTACTATCACTAAAATCAACTTTTATCTGTCTAACCATTCCATGGGTTCGTAAATCATCAGCATGATAAACTAAAGTAAACTTTGAATCGGATGGAGTAACATTACTACCTGTAAGTATATGAGGACTACCATTTGCAAAACTAGATGCAGCCACAGATACTACTCCTGCAGTTATTCCACCTTTATACCATCCCCCAACATCAGATACACCGATAACAGATTCAAAATTACTATCAACAGCACCAGTTGGGTTTGTAACATACTTACTAACATCAATTGCAACTGGAGCTCCGTATGAATTACCACTTATAAAAGATCCTGCATTATTAACCCCAAGATTAAAAGATCCTGCAACATATTCTCCAGATTGTATTATTATATGTTTTGGATTACAAGTTGCTCCAGGCATATTTGCTGATGGATTACTTACATAATCTTTTATAGTTTTACCGGTAGTTTTTCTAGGACTAGAAGTAGGAGTAACAGGAGCAACATTAAAAGTAGTAGCAGTTGTAGTAGTTTTAGTTTTACCTTGCCCATAAGGAGTTCCTGCTCTTTGTGATAAAGAACTTAAAGAACCTGTTTTTGCCCCTGATGAATATTTTTTTGCCATGTATTAATTTTAACAATCACACCCGCAACTAGCGTCACAGAGTTCGAATGCTTTTTTATATTTTGTGTCTGCGTCTTTTATAAATCCTTCTTGGTTTCCTAATTCTGCATTATCAGCTTGGATTAAAGCATATTCTGCAGATTTTAAAAGCAACATAATTTTCTGTGCTTTTGCTAATGAACTTGCACATTTAGGACAATCACATGCACAATCGATTAGTTCATTAGTTAATTTTGTTAAACAACAATCTATGTCACAAGCTAGCAATACAGCATTTTCATCTAATAAATTACCACTTATTTCATATGATACTTTAATTACCCCACTAGGATTACCTAAATCTTCTGTTGGAGTTACAATACTAATAGAATCTCCACTAGATGTTAAAACTGCAGTAATAGGACTTCCATTTAATATTGTCCCATTCATTGATTTAAAAACAACATTTCCTGTTAAGGGAAATGTAGCGTTAGGATTTGCATATGACACAACTGTATTTATGTAATTACAATCATTAGTTGCAGTCACTTGTAAAGCTTGAATGTATGCTACTGGCATGTGATTATGTTTTAAGTTTTAAGAAAAAAAGATTTATAGGGGGACTATGCCCCCTATGAATCTTATATTAAATTATGTTTAGTATGATTGATAATACTGAACATAAATATCAACTACTCCGCCTGTTAAAGCTGCAGCAGCAATAATAACTTTAATATCTGCATTTGAAGTAGCTTTCGCTCCTTTATCAGAGTTATTTAAAGTTAATACATTTGATACTTGATTAGCTGTATCTAGCTCATTATCGTCAAAATTTACTGCCGGTGAAAGATCTACTCCCCCTGCATTAATTTTAACTGTCGCAGAACCACTTGATGCACAAGCAGTTTTTACGTGAGTCCAACAACCTGTTATTATAGCGTTGTTAGGAACTTCAGTTGTGATAGCTGGAGTAATTGTTGATGCTGCTCCTCCGTCTACTGCAAAGTCATATTGAGCATAAGCTGTTACCATTTTTGGATGTGCCATTTTTTTATTTTTAAAGGTTAATAATTAAATTTATAGAGTAACTGCATTAAAAGTACCTGCAAAGTAACCGTTTAGTTTATTTTCAATAATTAAACTATCAGCATCACCTGCAACAACTGCTAAATTAATCTCAATAAGATTATCTACTCCATTGATTTGTGAAGATGAACTTCCGTCTTTTGTAGCTACAATAGTATACATATCATAGTTAGTACCTGTTACAGATTCTAAAGTAGGTTGCTTTGGTAAGTGACCTCTCATGTAGTATCCAGCTTGAGTACCTTGTAAGCTTTCTTCAAAAGCTCTTACTGCAAATCCGTCACCGTATCCTGGATTTCCACCTGTAGTAGCTGAAGCTGTATGCGTTTGTGTAGTACCACTATAGCTTTCTACGATTAGTTTAATTTGTACTGGTTCGTAATCCCAAGTGTTTCCACTGTAAGCTACATCACCTCTAACTGCTCCTGAAAATACAACTGTTGCACCTGCTGTAGCATCACAAACTGGGTTTAACCAATCTGGTTTTACTAAAGAAGCATCTTCAAATGCTGTTTTAATTAGAGCATCTGCTGCTGTGTGAGCTGTACCAGATGCAATTGCTGTAGTAAAAGTAAAAAATTCTTGTCTAGGACCTGAAGTTTTTATAAGTTTTAATACTAAATCACCATCTGTTCCTGCAGAACTTGCAATAGTATCAGTAACTGTACATGCAGTTTGATCAACATAAGATTTACCACCATAGTTAATTACGTCTCTCCCATAAATCCAAGGAGTTACAATATTTTTGCCATCTTTACCACCACCTACAATTCTAATTTGTGGAGCATCTACCATAGAATCTCCTACAACTAAATCAGTTGGGCCTGATGAACTCATTTTTTGTATAGTAACCGCACCGTCTTCAACAGGGTTAGCTGTTGATCTTGTAGTACCGTCACCAATTATTAAATGTCTTGCCATTTTTTTTAATTTTTAAAATTAATAATTATTTATTTTTTGCTTCCTCTATTTGATTAGTTTGGTATCTAGTGTCTTGAAAAGCTTCTAAAATACTACTAACAGTCATGTCCACAACCTCTTGATGATTATGTTCGGGTAGCTCACAACTTTGTCCCAAAGATAGTGAAATCCTTTGGGGTTTTCTTAAATATGTTATTTTTACCTTCTCTATTATAAATATATCACTTGTATATATATCTATTTCATTATTTCTAATTGTAGTTAATGGACCAGAAGGTTTTGTTTTGTTAAAAGGATCGTTAAGTAAAGTAAATATATCATCATGCTGTACAAATTTATTAGCTGCCCACTCTGCAGAAGAAAATGCTGAAGCTTCTCTATAAGCTTTAGCAGATAAAGATAAATATCTTCCAGGTGAAGTTTGGTTTGCTGCATCATCTACTGCATTTAAAGTAGTTGTTGTACCACTTGTAGTTGTTCCTACTCCTACTATCTGTGTTACTAAATTAGTACCAGATGTGGTATTTGTTATTGAGGCATCCCAGTTAAACCATGAGTGTACTGAATCATCTACTTTTACAATTATATGATTAGGTTTTTCTATATCTAAATATTTTTCCCAATATACCTGAAATCCTGGTTCTACATTCGCAGGGTCAAGTAAAGCTTTTTTGTAATCTTCTACATCTTGTGGAAATATCAAAGAGCTTAAACTAGCTGTGTTCCACACAAAAGCTGCTCCTAATCCTAAATCTGATGGATCGGCAACTGCTATTATACTAGATGTAAGTTGAGAATTATTATTTAATGCAAAGGTGTCAAAATTTATAAGGAAATAGTTAACATCTACTGGAGCAGGATTTTTAATTGTAAATGCTATAGGCTCACAATTATTTTGCTGTACATAAGATCTTTGATTTATTAAATATAAATAATCAGATGGAAATTCAAAAGAGTCAACAAAAATTGTAGGAGATATTTGTTCTTTAAAAGTTACACCTTCTTCATATTCTCGAAGTAAACTCCTTAAATCATCAATTCTTTTTTGAGATACCTCAAAGCCTTGACCACCTCTAATAATTAATCTATTATTAATAAATCTTGTTTGAGCTTTATTTAGCTCAATATCTATTTCTTCAGATAAAAGCAAATCAGCTTGGAGTGAATTTATTTTATCCACTCCTTGCTTGATTGCTATATGCATATCCTGTATATTCATATTATACTAATGATAATTCTTTTAATTTTGCTCTTAAAATTGTTAATTTTCCAGAATTTTTCTTGTCTTTTAAATGTACAATTGCATTATCTAATGTATCTCCAAGTACTTCATCTATAAAAATAACTTGATTTCCAATTCGTCTTAAAACTCCTGCTGTAACCATTTCTTCAATTTCAGCTTTTAATTCTAAGTTTTTATCTGTTGCTATTCTTATAAATTTAGTAGGATTAGAATTTTTTAATTCATAAAGAGAATTTTCAATTTGATCTTCATTCATTCTGTCTGGATTAGTATTAGACATCAATCTTAAAATTCTTTTCATATTTTTAACATTAGAAGAGACTTTAATAAATTCTTTATCAGCGTCTTTTTTAAGTTTAATTGTATTATTCTTAACCTTATCTTCTCTTGTAAGATCTTGAATATAAAATCTTTTAGAAATATCTGCATCCATTTCTGCTTTAGTTAAAGCTACATAAGGATGTTTAACTGCAAAGTTATATTTAATGTAATCCATAATACTTATTGGATTTCCACTATCATCTTTTCCTATTTCTAATTCAACACCTGTAAAACCTACTGGTATTGATAAATCAGCCCAAAAATTCTTAGAATGTTTTGGCCAATCTACATGCTCAGGAGATACATCTAAAATTCCTTGCATATACTTTTTTTCTTCTTCAGGACTAAAGCCCTTTAAAGGTTGTCTATTTACATAAACACTACTCAGCCTAGTTCTTGCTTCGGCTTTTACTGCTTTAGGCAAATGACCTCCTAGGTCTTGTCGCCTTAAAAATACTTTTTTACTCATAATATAGTTCTTTTAAAGTTTTAGTTAGTGGGTGTAAAGAATAACTCCCCAGATATGTAATTAATTAAAGAAGTAGGGAGATTGCTCTCCCCACAACCTTAATCAAAAACCAATATATAGACGCAAATTAATGCCAAATTAGGACGCTACACAAGTAATATCAAGCGAAGTATCAAATCTCTTAAGAGCGATACCAGCTGTCTTTAACATGTGAACGCTTGCCCCGTCAACATCAGATGCTCTAGATGAAGTTGAATCAAATCCTCTAGGGACTACAGATCCAGCTACACACCATCTCATAGACTCACGACCTTTCTTAGAGATCATTTGTAGGTTATTTTGACCATCATAATTTGATTGATCAACAAATACCATTCTATAAGACTCAAGAGAGTATCCAGTTGTTGGGTGCTTCGAACGAGCTTGAGCAACTGCACCATGGTCAAATAATGGAAGTTTTACCACATTTACCATATGTCCATCTACATGCTCATACGAAGTAAAGTAACCAGTTAAACCTAGTGATCTACCAGAACCTGTGATAAATCTGTTCTCGCCTCCTACTTTCCAAGTATTACTTGAGAAGTGAGATTTAAGAGCTTCATCAAATTCACGAGCTCCACCAGTACCAGTGTAAAGAGTTACTTGTTTTTTAGAAGCATCAGTCATTGAGTAAAATAAATCTCCGATGATGTTCTTAAGTTTTGTTTCAGTCATTGTAGAGTAAGTGTCTGTTTCAACAATTTGCTCTAAAAGACCAGGACCTACGATTACAGGCTGTCCATTCTCATCTTTCATATAAGTATGTCCGTTTGCATCATAAGTTTTTTGACCATACCAGTAGTACATTTCACACTCTTCTTTAAAATCAAGCATGTGTAAGTACTCTTCGTAGTCCATCCAAAGTTTAGTAGTAGATCCACCTTTAGTTGGTAGAGCAAACTCTGCTACATAATCTTTAGCGTTTCCAGACATGTGGTAAGATTTTCTAACTGTAGTTAGTTTGTTTCTTACTTTACCTGGAGTTTCCCAGTTAGAAGCATTACCTCTAGAGAAGTCAACTCCTACCGGTGCATACATTTGCGCAAATAACGCTCCTGCTACACAGTCAGCTGCTGCTATTACCGCTGTAGCTGATGGGTTAATTAATTGTAAAGTGTATTTCCATGAAGATCCACCAGCTACTTGCTCTGGTTCTTTCATAATACGTGCTTGCGTACCTGATTGAGATACTAATACGTATGGGAATACAAAATGTTTGTCAGGAAATTCCAACTCAAAAGTTGCTCCTCCTAAACCTATACTACCACCTGTTGGCCCTGCCGCTGCTACTGGTCTCGTTCTTAATCGATGTGTTGCCACACGATATTCATACTCTAAGCGGTCAATAGATTTAGTGTTACCAACACCTTCCGTTAAGAAAGATAAAGGAAATCTTTTATCGTCTTTTCCTGCTAAATGAGTAATAATCGGAGACAGCTCAGTAGGCTTAGCCAACAATGCGTTTGCAAGACTGTTCATATCAGTCATTTGCGAGTCATTGTAAAACGTCTTTTGAACGCTTATATTTGTTCCGTTTACTGCCATTTTTATTTAAATTTAATAGGGTACCTATTTCCCTGTTAAGGTATTTTTAAATGCTAAGATCCAAACTATCTAAATCTATATTTTTACTAACTCTAGATTTCTTACGAGCACTTTTTACAGTTTCTTCGTTTTTAGAAATCTTTTGTCTTAAAGATTTAGTTGCTTGTGTCGTAGCCTTTGTTTTTATAATATCTTTTAAGTTAAAACCTTTATACATTAAATAGTCAATAGCTAATTTAACTTCCATATCTGCTTCTGAATGATCTACATCTCTTTGAGTGTAACCTTCTTTTGTTACAGGAGTTGAAAGATAATTAAAGAATTTTGATTTTTCTTTTTCAGGAACTTGTAATCCTACAAATTCTTTAGAGTTTTGAATAGTATCATTAACACCATCCCAAAATTCTTGCTGTTGTTTATGTTGAGTTGCTAATTGTTCTTTTTGTTGTACAAGCATTTGTTCTTTTCTTTTACTTTGAACTTTACCTAAAGCTTCTCTTGCTTGTTCAGCTTTAGTATGTAATTTTCCAGAATCCTCATAGTCGTTTAACATCTCTTTTATAAATTCTTTATCATGACCTTTTTCTGTAAAGTAGTTTGCTAAAATTGCTTTTTGACTTCTTGAATCATCTTGTGCAATACTCATTTTAGTATAATCCAAGTTAGGATCATGAGCCTGCATAAAATTTTGTGATTCTCCCCCATTTAAAACATATTCTAAATGTTGTCTAACTAATGGAAAAGCATCTAAAACTTCATCAATTCTATCATCAGCCATTTGTGAAGCTACATCTTTAGTCATTTCTGCTAAACCTTCTGATGTATCAGCATATTCACCTTCCAGCTCATATCCTAACTTTGATAAAACTTCTGATACAACTGTATCTTCATCATTTTCATCATTTTCATCATCAGCAAAAACCTCACTTTCTTCTTCTACTTTAGGTTCTTCTACTTTTTCTTCTTCTACTTTATCCTCAATATCTTCGAGTTTATCAGTAGGGTTTTCTTCTTTTACTTCTTCTTTTACTTCTTCCACAGGCTTCTCGATCTCATCGATAGCAACTGTGTCAACTCCATCACCTGCAATTACATCATCGAAGGTAATATCGTCTAGTTGAATTTTTTCATTTGGTTCCATATATATTTATTGGTTTTAAGTTACAAATTTACTAATTATATTGATATTTTTTATAGTTTTTTTATTTTTGGCTTTTTCTTTATTATATAACACTTACCAGCACCCATATTTACATTTTCTCCTAATTCCACCTTTTCTCTTAGGTTTATAAAACTCTGTTGTAGTAGCTTTTTCAAAATCTCTTTCAAATGTAGGACTAGTTTTATTTAAAATTTTATTTATATAATCTGTAGTTTCAGTAATAGGTTCTCCAGTTTTTTTATCTAAATAATACTCAGGAAGTTTATCAACCCAGTGAAGGTCATCATATATATTTATACCGTCTTTTTTCATTGCCTTTAAAACACCAAATAATCTAGGACCTCCCATATTATATCCTGCTAGTTGTTTTGCTAGTTTAACTTCGTCAGTTCCTTTATTTATATAAGGTCTCTCTGAAAGATATTTCATCCATTTTTTTTGAGCCTTTGTTGCTTGCATTGCATCAAATGGATCAAAATTATCTGAAACTATATTTTTATTTTTCATCTCTTGAATTGTAATAGGCATAAATTGCGCTATACCCATAGCTCCCGCATCACTTACCGCTTTAGGGTCAAATGTTGATTCTGCATATCTTTGTCTTTGAAGAAAAAGATTTCTATCATCTTTCTTTTTTCTTTTTTTATTTACATCTAACCAATCAAATGAATAAGGAGTAAATCCTCCATTTTGAAATCCTCCTTTTTTACGATATATAAAAGGATGCTGTTCTGTAGGATCAAATGCAGGAGAAATTGGTCCTCCTTTATCAACTATTTTATTTATTTCAGTTAAAGTTTCAGTCTCATCTATATTCTTTAATTTATGTCCTAAATCTTTTACATAGTCACTACCATATCCTTTATCCCATCCTTTAGTTTTTACTTGCCAGTCTGGTATAAATCTTGTTCCTCTCGAAGTATTAAGAGTACCATCCATTGATCCAAGGTATGGAGAATAAAATCCTTGTGATGTTCTTCCGTCAGCAAAATACTTATTACCCCCTCCTGTAGATCTATACATTTGAACATTTGTTCCAGGAGAAATTTCAACATCAACTAAATCTCTTCCAGAAGGTCTTTTATAAGGACCTAAGTTTCCTATGTCTCCTTTATTAGTTATATTAGATCCACTTATATTTGATACAGGTATTTTATTAGGATTGTTAGTTACCATACCCTCTATATCTTTTTTACCTTGAGTTATAACCTGGTCAACTGTCTTATTTGTTTCTAATAAACTTTTTGGATTAGGATTCTTATGCCATTTTTTTCTTAAGGTATTAACTCCTTTTTTTACTAGTTTTCCAGGAACAAATGGTAGCACAAATCCAGCTGCATTAGCCGCAGCTCCTACATAATCACCACTACGTAAATCCTGTATAGTATTTTTAGCATCAATTACTTCTCCTGACCCTGGACCAAAACCCAGTACTGTTTCTATTCCACCCCAATTTATTTTTCTATTTTTATTTCTTTCATTAATAGCTGCTTGAGAATAATCAGTTTTTTTATTAAAGTTAAATCCTCCTTTTTGATAAGATGCTGGTGATTCTATTATTGTTCCTTCTGATGGACCAGTTGGTAAATCTTGTATTCCTGGGGGTACATTTTTATAAGATTCTACTAAATGTCCTTGATTATCTACTTTTTGAATATCAATAGGAGCTTGCATCCCAACAGTATTAAATGATTGTCCAGGTTGTACATTAGGGAAAGCCATACTAGCATCAGTATTCCCCATAGCATGTTGTTCCCTTAATCCTACTTGTTGTTCTTGTGGTGTATTAGCAACTTGCATTTGTTGTTGCTGTTGTTGCTGTTGAGTAAATTGTTCAATTAAATCTATACCTTGATCTGCAGCTTGAAATACTTCAGTTATACTTCCAGGATACCCAGAAGTTTTGGCTCGATTCAATAATTCTCTCCTAGTCTCGTTTGTTGGCATTCTTAGCAGCTATTTCCTTTTTGATTTTACTGTCTTCTCTTTTAACTTGATTTGCATCTCTAGCAATACCCTCAGATACTTGATCTCCTCTGATTTTTTCAGACAATTCTTGTCCTCTTAAATCTAATTCTCTTTCTTTAATTTCAAAATCTCTAATCATTTTTTCAAGATTTAAAGTATGACCTTCAGTATCTTTTTTAGATTCAGCGCTAATTAATGCAATTTCAATATCTTTTTGTCTGTCTTTTTCTCTTTCTAATGCTTCAGCTTCTGCAGCTATTTGTTGAGCTTCTAATTGTTGTTCTTGCATTTGTTGTTGAGCTTGTTGTTGAGCTTGTTCTAATTCTTCTTGTGCTCTGTCAGCTTTCTTAAGATTTTCTTTAATTTGTGTAAAGCTATCAGAATCTAACATTTCAGCTATGTCTCCTGGTTTAGCACCATTTTGCATCATAGCTTGAGTCATTGATTTAATATTTTGTAGTTTTTCTTGATCTTTACCTGCATCAGAAACAAATATCCCATAATTACTTTCCATGTGACTCATACTATCTAGGTCTAAATAGTCTGTTGTACCATCTGGCATAATATACATAGTTTTTTTACCTCCTAACCATGCTTCTTTAGAATAATCTAATAATGCTTGAAAATCTCTTTGTTCCATTCTTTCAAATTTTCTAAATAGATCTTCTGTAATATGTGATGATTGTAATATAGCTTGTTGTGAAGATGCTTTACCTTCATATGCTCCAATCTCACCTTGTCTTTGTCTACTTACTCCAGATATTTTTTCCCATTCTATTAATATAGATTCTAGTAATTGAATATACTGTGCAATAGTCTTAATAGACATATCTAAGACAGATTGATGTTGTGGATTTAATTGAATCCCCTCTTTATTATAATCTACCCAAGCAATACCTGTACCTTCTACGTAATACATAAACTTATCCATATCCCATTTTTTAGGAATCATGTTTATATCAAACTGTGCAATAATATCTTTACTCCTAGCTATTGCAAGTTCTAATCTATATTTATAAATATTGTAATTTAACTGATAAGGTATCCCAAGTTTAACTAAAGATATATTAGAAGAGTTTATATCAGAATAACGTCTCCCATTAATAGGTAATTTACATTTTGATGGATTCTCTAAGGATAATCTCTGATTAGCAATTGGATTAATGTTAATATACATTCTACCATCAATTCTTGTACCCTCCCAAACTTCATTAACCCAGTTCCAAGTTAATTTAGCTCCAGATTCTTTCATTTCTCTAGGCATTCTAAATCCATCCGCAACCTCTATCTCTTCTACCGTGCCTGTTTCAGGATCCATATAAGTTATAAATCCTATTCTTTTTCTAGATTTCCAATAAACATTAACAACTTCTACAAGTCTGTTTCTAAATGCATTTTCATCTCTATTATGAGCATTAGCATATAAAAAAGAAATATCACTTTCTGAATGTCTTGGTTCTTCAAGTTCTAAAACTTGTTGTTCTGTTAAACTATCATAATATGCATCTATTACACTAGAAGCGTGCACATATTTTCTAACTAATGCCCAATCACCATCTTCTACAAATTCTAAATCTGGATCAAGATCATAGTCTACATCTAAAGGATTGAGAATACTATAATATGGTTCTCCTTGTCTTACTCCTCTTTGTGTATAACATTCTCCAGTAACTAAATAATGAAACCAAGCTTTTTGAATTTTATCATATATTTCTTGATCTTGCATAATGTAGTTCATAGCTTTCTGCCCTAAGATAGCTCTATTATCTACATAGCTATTCTCAAACATTTCTGCTATATGCTCTGGTAATTCTATTTCTTTTTCAGGATCTACTCCTACATCTTGACCTTGCTGTTGTAGTGCTTGAAGAAAATGAGACTGTAGATTTCTAAAAATTACTTCAGTTTTTGCATTCTCTTTTTCAGAAATAGTATCAGCATTTTGTACTGTAACGGTATAATTGAGAGGTCTTTTAGATTTTTCCCCTAGAAGAAGATCAATTATGGGTTTGATAATGGGGTAATTACGCATTTCAGAAGGAAAATTCTTACGGCTTTTACCATAAGGTTTTAATACGTACTTGTAATCCGCCTCGTCAATTACACCGTTATAATAATCATATAATATTTTCAAGTCATCTTTTTTACCAGAATAACTTGAGCCTGAATTAGAAAGATCTATAAATGCTTCCACACAAGATTCTTTCCATTTTTTATCTTTTTTAGTTATTGAGAGTTTTTGTCTCGGTATTTTATCGTATCCCATAATTTACAAATTTAACTAAATTTATCTTTAGTTCTTATACTAGTATATATTTAAATCTTTATATTATACATATATCACTACAAATAGTCACACATGTTATATAAACTATATTTTAAAGTGAGTTCTTCTCCCTCCTCAATTTTTTTAGTAGTTTTTAATTTTTTATATTCCCCATCCTCTTCTTCTATAAGCTCACAATTAGGACTTTCTGAATGATTTATAAATCCTCCTAATGGTGTTCTAATATAATTATGTTGAAAATTTGGGTCATATACATGACTTATACCTATAACTACCTCTCCCGGAATATCTTCTTTCGCTAGGATCCCTGCTCCGTGAATACTTGATGGTCCTATTGTTAAGTATTCTGGTAGAGGGTTATAAGGTTCTTTTTCTTTACATTTATTCATATTAATAATAATTTTTATCAAACCAAGAATTAGCAGAGTTATCTTCTAATACATCTTTTACTTCTGCATTATATAATTCTCTAGTATGGTACATTCCAATCATTAACGCCATCACACGGTCAAAGTTACCATGATGATTAAATTTAATTAACTCTGTCAATAGTGCAGGGTCATAGATTTTATGCAAATTTAATAATTTATTTCCATTTTCATCAGTACTACGCACAGTATTAAGCCAATCCCTTATATATATCTCACCTTGTCTCTTTCTTGCTTCAGTCATATGCATCCCATATTGACGTTTTACTGTTTTACTCCTAAGTTCTCTTTTATCTAACATCTCAAACTCTTCTTGTAGTTTATGTAACTTCCTATATCTCTTAGCGTATGCTATAACCTCACCACGATCATTCTCAAATCCTATTTTACATCCATAGTAATCAGCTAATAAAAATAAATTTCTATTATATTCATCTTGTGTTTTTGGTCTCCCTACATAAGATGCTACAATAATATCATCTGGTTGAGATAAATTATTTGGGCGTTTTAATACATAAGCTGCCCCTAAAGAGCTAGAATCTGCAGATTGATTTTGCCCATAAGGGTCATGACAGATTACATATAGATTATGCGGAACTTGTTGTTTTTCATTTTTATAAGGAGCTTCATAAATTACAATTGCCCCTGTTTTATCATCATCTTTTCTATGTGGAAATTTAATTATTTGTTTTAAATCCCCATCAATAGTAAACTTTACTTCACCTTTAGAGTTATGAAACATTTTTCCTACTGTTCCTATAGCTTGTAATCCCCTTGATTTAACTATATTATATTGCTCTTGTAACGATGCTACATCAAACAGATTAGACGTTACTTGTAAAGTAGCTTCTTGAGGAGAGAAAGGGTGCTCAGCTATATATTGGTCTAAAGATTTTGCATCGGCTGCACCTTTCTTCTTTTCCCTCATTTCTTTTTCATATTCTATAGCTTTATCTCCTATAGAATTGCCTTGTTCATCTATAAATCCATCTAAATTAGTTTGAATTGGAATAAAATAACCACAAGTACTCCCCATAGCCCCTTCATCCCATATATTCTCATACGACATACAATCATATGCATCTGGATTGTAAAATATTTCTTCCATAGCTTCAAAATCTGCTCCTTCTGTACCACCTGTTCCAAAAGCTACCATCATCCCCAAAGTTTTAGATCCTTGCCTCATTGTAGGCATTGTTACCTCCCAAGCTTTTAATAATCCTGGGAAAGATCCTGCTTCCTCAAAAAATACTAACTCTCCTGCTTTACCCCTAACTTTATCTGGATTATCTTTCAAACTTACCCCCATAATTTGAGACTTCATTCCCATTTCAATTTCTAGTCCATTTACTTTCTTTTTATATCCAGACATTTTATGCATTTCTCTATCTCTTAGTCTTGGTTGAGCCCATGCGGTATGATCATCTATAAAAGATAAAAACTCCCAAGCTTTTGAGAGTAATCCATCACCAATTAAGTATTCTTTCTGTGCTGCAAATACAAAATTCTTACTATTCTTAACAAAAAAGTAATTACGTGCTAGCATAGATCCTGCTTTATAAGAATATCCCTTACGTCTAGCTTTTAAAACAATCATATGTTTATTATCTCCCCTTGCCTTATCTATCTCATGAAAATATTCATAATCACCATCATAAAATCTAGGGAAAGTTCTCTCACGTCTAGCTTGTATACTACCATCAGGTAATACCTCATCTACAGCTCTATCAATAGGACAATAGTTTAAATAAAAATAATGAAATCCAGTAATATGAAGTTCATCTACTTTATGCCCATATAAACATCTTTTCTTTTCTTTATCCCAAAAATCATAGTATTCTTTAGTGCCTGGAAGTGCTGGGGTATAGTATCCTGTCTCTAAAAATGTTAGTGCAGAAGGTCTTAATCTGTCTGTATCTTTAAGCATCTTTCTTTAATCTTAGTTAATTCTGCACATTTTTCATATTCTTCAGTTTTAATAAAATATTCAATAACCATATCTATTATATCTTCAGATCTACCATCTTCATGTATAGGATCAAACGGTAAAAAGAATTTATCAAACTCATCCTCTTCTAATGCATAATAAACATCATCTAAAGTTTTACGTTTAGTAATTATATCATAAGCATTTTCCATTGCTTTATTATACATTTCATAATCCTCTAAAAAATCCATTACATACTATATTTATTTACTTCAATGCCACCTCTATTTGTGTTAGCGGCTTGTTCTTCCTTTTTTACTATATCTTCTAACCTAGTTAATCCATCTACTACTTTCCCCATTTTTTCTAAATTATTAATTAAATCTTTAGCATGAAAAATAGGTTTACCATTATCATCCATCATAGTAAGATCTATATCTCTAAAATATTTTTCTAATTTTACTATAGATTCTTTAGCCGCTTTAAGTAATCTAACTGCAGATGTTTCAATTAATTTTTCATATTTATCACACCCTGCTTTAACTTTAATAGAAGGAGACCATTTTTTCTTTTCTCCAAAGATACTAGTTTTTACTTCAATTTCACGTTGTTCCCATTCATAAACTGCAAATGGACTTCTATGATCTACCATAAAATATATAAAAGCTAACTCTTCTGGAGTTAATCCTTGAAATTCTTTAATCGTTAAAGTATAAGCAGTTGGAGTTGCTACATTATCAACAATATGTATTAAATCTTTTTTCATTTGTTTAAAGCGTCTCTATATGGAGTTGATATTCCTTTTTGTGTGTTATTACTTTGTCTTAGATATACTTTTATTAAAGCCTCTTTTCCGTATAAATGTTTTAATATCATTAATCTATGATTTCCATCCTCTATCATATATTTAAAATCTTTATACGGTGCATGTAGATTCATTTTCTTTGTAGCTTCTGGTATGTATTCTATTTGAATAGGTCTTATTACCCCATAAGCCTTAACACTTTTTAATAAGTCCTCCCATAAATATATCTTATCATGCTCTATAAAACCATCTTTTTTTATTAATTGCTCTAAATTATCATAAGTTGAATAACAAAAAGAAATTTCTTTTATTTTTACTTGTGTTAAAATATAAGAAAGTCCACTGCTGGTCTGTTTTGTCAATCTACTTCTTATAACCCGATAAACTGTAGAAAAAAATGTTGTTATAAAAGGAGGTAAAATAAATCTAAACAAAGTTTCCCACTTAAACATAAGTTTATAAGGTCCTATCCCAGTATTTAAATAATCTGAATTATATTTTAATATTTGAAAAGTTTGTAAGATCTTTTTAATCATTAGTTTTTTTATTTTTTAAATCTGTCAAGTATTTTACTCTTTTAGGATTAACAGAAAATAATCCAAAATATGGGAGACGTATACTATCAAACTTTCCTTCTTTTATTATTTTTTCTACAAATTTAAATTGGTGATTAACAATCTCTTCTATTTTCTTTAAAGGTAAATTATATTTAGTTGCAAGAGTTTGTATTATTATTTTTTTATCTTTCATTAGGTAATAATAGGCCCTCTATTAGATTCTTGCTTTTTAGTATATTCTATATCTTTCTCATTTAAAATTTGTTTTTCCCATTTAGAAGGTTCAGCTGGACAATCAGTTGTTTTCATCCTAGCTTTAAATTGTAACATGCAACCACATAAACCACACCTCATTTGTTTTTTCTGTATATGTTTACACGACATACAAGCATCTAATCTTTCTGCATAGTCTTCTTCACTAACTATAGGTGTTCCAGCTTTTATAAACTTAGTTGCTTCTTTAGTGAAAGATTTAAGCATTTGAAATACACTAGGTGCCTTTTTATATAAATCTTCATTATTATCATCTGTCATATTCTGCTATTTTTAAAGTTAATAAATTACCTTGTGGATCTTGTATTATTATTATCTCATATCCATTTATATCGAAATAAGATGGTACCAATATAGAAAATAAATCATCACTTGTCATACCCTATTAATTGTTACTTCTACATTTTCTGTATGTGGATCTAAAAATGGATTAAGTTTATAAGCTCCATTTTGTTTTAATACAGCTCCCTTATCTTTAAATCTTTTAATATAATTATTTAAAGTATTGTGATCTTTAATTCCTGCAATTCTAGCTACTTCTTTTTTATTTCGTACACTACACATATTAATTTCTTCAGTAATACTTTGAACATCTATAAATGTAGATAATAATTGTAACCCTTTGTCAGTTAAATTAAATATTCCATTCCATAACTGTAAATATTTTAAAGTACTGTCTATATTAACTGTTATTTTTCTTTTTTTCATAATTTAAATTTGATTTCCAGTTCTTAAACATATACATTTATCTTTAGTTGTAAATAATCTACGTTTACAGTCTTTATTATGTAATCCTAAATAATGTAAGAACTTATATTTTTGTAATAATTTTTTAATCATCTTTTGTCTCTATTTTAGCTATACCTCCATTAATATTAATCTTAGTAGTTTTAGATTGTCTGTTAAATTCCTCAACATACTTCTCTATATCTTCTCTAGTACATAAAAAAGATAAGAATACTTGCAACTCTTTTACAGCAAGTTGTAAATTTTCTTTTAGTTCAAGAGATTTACTATTAGATTCTATTAAAGCATGGTAATCATCTAAAGAAATAGTGACAGTTCCTTTTACCACTTCCCTAATAGTTGGTGCTCTCCTACTAATAAATGTACTGTGCCATCTATTTCACCTCTTACAGCCTCTGTTCTAGGATCTACCATAACAGTATCACCCTTTTTTACAAAAGAACACTGCGGACCTGCAGCTAAAACCTCTAATATATTAGTGGCATTTTTTTGAGCAGTATCCTCATCTAAGATAATTCCAGAATCTGTTTTTGTTTTTGTTGGGTCTGGAAGGACAACCCACGATCCACTTGGTTTAAATTTCATAGTCTATATATTTTTGACAAAGATATAAACTATTTTTTTATAAATCCAAATATTTTTAAGAAAATTTTATTAATAGTGAGGATTAGATATAATTATCCCCCTTAGAAAACTATTTCAAACTTGGATTTCACTCTAGCAGTGCTCCTTTTTACGGGACCCAAGGATACTAAAACTGATGTTAATTCACCGCACTTACCTGTGTGCTAATTGTACCCTAACTAAAGCTTATACGCTCGTTCTTTTGCAATTACCGGAGAAAACTCTATCTCTATTTGAGACTACAATCCGATGTCTTTCCCTATTTTTGGTTACCGTAGGGTGATATTATTGCACTGCAAAAATAATAAAAAAATATTACAATGCAAGTAAAAATATAGAAATCATTAAAAAAAGATATATTACTGGGGACAGATCTACTTGTTTCATATAGCAAATATATACTTATCTTTTTAGATCTATGTTAAGGGAATGTTAAATTTTAAAAATAAAAAAAATTTTTTTCAACGGGATATTTGTGAGAGTGGGAACCAGCACAATCAAAGACCCCTGCGATCCTACGGAGTTCAAAGTACCCGTACTTTAAATTCTAATTCAGAACCATTTTCTGAATTAATTTCAAAATCTATATTATGTCACAATCACACACACTTACAGCAACTGTTATCAAAACTACTGATAAACACGTACTCATCTGGTACAAAGCCAATCCGTTCTCGTGCGAGAATGCAATGGGATATATTACCAAAGCACCAATCATCGAAGGCGTTAAAGCAGGAGATAGCTTCGACATTCCAGCTAATCCAATACCATTCAACAAAACTGATGAGAATGGAGAGATTATGCGTACCAAATCAGGCGAGCCTCTTACGTTTCTTAAGTGGTAGTTAAGGGAGTTTCTCCCTTTTTGCCCTCTCGTCATAATAATTACGAGTGTGTGAGTGTGGCTAGCAGGTCACATTCACCACTTTTTCCCACAATTTGGCAATCAATCAAATGATTACCATAAGATAATATAACACAAACATAGAAAGGTCGTGATATTCGACGTATTCCTAAGCAAGAAGACAAACTGCTTATAATATACAAAAGACTGACAAATCCTTCAGCTATATTCCTACTTTGATAGAGATATGGGTTGTGATACAGTCTTTTATTCTTACAATTAAAATGCAACTTATAACAATCACGAAAAGCATAAATACTAGTTGGTGCTTAGTAGTTAACCGACCAGAGATAGAGGCAACGGTTGCATTTTATTTAACCTAAACATTAACTAAACATAAATATTGAGATGAAAGATAATATAGATAAAGTAAAAAATGAAATGTTAATCTATGAAGCAGATAATAAAACTGTAATAGACATACAACATTTAGTTCAATCACAAATTGCAACTATAAATAATCAAGCTAAAGTTATTAAATTATTAGAAGAAAACAATAAGCTTAAAGATAAAGTAAAAAAATTGTCTGATGAATGTGATCAGTTACACGACACACTTCATAGACATCCTGATGACTATTAACTAAACATAAATAAAGAGACATGAGATTAAAATTTAGAAAGCTTATACTTTATCCTATAATGGATAAACTATTTAATTATAAAACAAGACCTAGTTATTTATTACCAATGAATGTAAAATTAGGTGCACATCCAGCAGTTAGTAAGAAATTACAAGAGTTAGATATAAGAACTGTAACTTATGATGAATGGATGAAACATATTGATTATGAAATCGAGAAATAGTTATGAACGCTCAATGAGAGAATTAGCCTGCGCATATGTAGGCATATTTCTCTTAATTATTATAGAATTAATTAGACAAGGTTGATGATATACCTTTTTAAAATCATCAAATTAAACCATTAAAAACAATTAAACAATGGCAAATCAATTAAACAGTGGAAGTCTTGACACTCTAAAAGTAGGACAAACTTTATTAACTAAAGTAACAAAAACAAGTACAAACAAAGTTCAAATAGAACTTGCAGAAAGAATTCAGAACACAAATTCACCTTCTAGTTTAGGAGATGGATTTACAAATGCATTAAGTATGTTAAATGCAAGTGATAGTGCTTTCAGTGCAGGTAAACCTCGTAGACATTGGGCTGCGGTTGAACCAATTGACTTAGAAATGATGTTAAACATTGATGGACTAGACTTAGAAACAGGAGAATATCAAGTTGAAACTGTTCAAACAGCTAATGGACCAAAGCAAGTTGAAGTTATGTATTTAAATATACTTAATCCACAGGTAGATGTTGATCCGACAACTGGACAAGTAATGTCACCTGAAAGATTAAGAATAAGAATAGTAGAAACAATTGAAGGTAATGAGTGGGATATGGCTCATCCTGAAAGTAAAGCTAAAAGACGTGGTAAAGGTGGAGATTATATACTTCATAACGGTAATTATATCTTTAATAAGAATCAAATCTTATTTTCTAAAGATTTAAGTACTGATGTTAAAATACCACATGTATTTTTGACTGGAGATGTTGCGTCTGTAACTACAAAAGTTGAAGATGTCATGACTAATGTAGAATCTGGAGTATATTCAGAAGAATTAGGAGAGTAAGTAAGTTGTGTGTAATGAATAGTTAGAGGGGCCTTTGTGCCCTTCTTACTATTTTATACTAAATATTTTTATATAATATAAATAAAAATGTTATATTTGTTAACCTTATAATAAAATACTTTATGGCTAAGAAAAAGAACAAAACAAGTGGACGAGCAGGTCAAAAAAGTCCTGTGATTGTAAAGAACAAAATAGTTCTTGAAGAAATTACATTCAAAGGCGAGAAAATAATAAGAGAAACACTAGAAAAAGAATGGGATATTCCTGATATGATAACTGAAGATATTGGATTTCAGTTAATGTTTGGATTCCAATGTATTCCTAATAAACCTAAAAAATATTCAAATATTGAAGAGTTTACTCTAGGGACAACATATTATGAAAAGAAATATTAATTTAAAATAAATAATTATGGGAAAAATGAAACAAATTTATGAAATGGTGCATGATGGATCAGCAGATCTATTTAAAGATGCATATAAACATGCAAGACTAAATGATGATTTAACTTTTACATTTAATTATAAAATTTATGATATGGCAACAGCTAGAGCTATGATGTCACTTATAACTAAGGCAGAAGATGATTATGATGAATTTATACAACATGAAGCTGAAATGCATGCTGAATGGCAAGCGGAAATAATGAGAGGTAAATGATTTATCTAGTTGACAACTCTAGCGATACTAAAATACCTGCATCACATTATCAGTTGGGAACAATTGATGATGTGGTCAAGTATTGTGAGGATAAAAAGGTACTAGGTGTTGATACAGAAACTGAGGGCTTTGACTTCACTTGTAAGAAAATGATTATGTTTCAGATAGGTGATGAGAATGAGCAGTTTGTAATAGATACTAGAGCTGTTAATATTGAACCACTTAGAAATATATTAGAGAGCCGTGACATCGTGAAAATTTTTCATAATGCTAAATTTGATTATAAATTTATTAAGCGGTGGGCTAATATAGAATGTGAAGGTATTTATGATACATTCTTAACTGAAAGAGTTATAAATTGTGGTAAAGATGGAATTAAATATGGACTTAAAGATGTATGTAAGAAATATTTAAATGTTGAGTTAAATAAAGAAGTAAGAAATCAATTTATTGGATTAACTGGTCAACCATTTAGAGAGGATCAAATAGTTTATGGGGCTAAAGATGTAGAGTATTTAATAGGTGTGAGAAAACATCAACTCCCATTAATAGATAGATATAAATTAAATAATGTAGTTGACCTTGAAAATCAAGCTGTTACAGCATTTGCAGACATAGAATATAATGGTTTAGATTTAGATGTAGAGAAATGGAAAAAGATAGAAGCTGTTAATATGGATAAAGCAAATAATTTAGAAACTGAGTTAGATGAGATAGTTAGAAATGATCATAGAATTAAACACTTTGTGTCTAGGTATATACAAACAGATATGTTTACAGCTGTAGAAAATATTAGAGATATAGATATTAAATGGACATCCCCTAAACAAGTACTTGAGGTATTTAAGTGTATTGTCCCTAAGTTAGAAAATGTTAATGGTAAACAAATGTATAAATATAGGTTTAAATACCCATTAATAGATAAATATGTAAAATATAAAGAAGCAATGAAATTATGTACATCATATGGAGATGCATTCTTTAAAAACTTATCATCAGACAATAAAATACATACCAATTTTCATCAGATACTAGATACTGGCCGTGTAAGTAGTAGTAAGCCTAATATGCAGCAGATACCTGCTGACAATATATATAGGAATTGCTTCACTGCACCCGATGGTTGGAGTTTTGTCAGTTCTGATTATTCTTCACAAGAGTTAAATGTCATAGCTTATGGTAGCAAAGATCCAGTTTGGATGGAAGCGCTTAAGAATAATCAAGATCTACACTCCACGTGTGCCGAGTTAGTATATGGAGAACAATGGTTAACCAGTGGAGAAGAGAATTGCACTTATCTTAAACGTAAAGCTAAGTGTAATTGTCCTTCACATAAAAAACTTAGAACTAATGTCAAAACTATTAATTTCGGGCTTGCTTATGGGATGGGCCCTAATAAGCTTGCTGATACTCTTAATATCAGTATGGATGGAGCTAAAGAACTCATCGAAAAATATTTCAAAGAGTTCCCAGCAATCAAAGGATTTTTAGATAAGCTAGGTAATTATGGGAAGAAATATGGATATATTAAAACATTTCCTCCATATAATAGGAAGAGATGGTTTAGTACATGGTATCCAAAGATTTGGAATAACAAATCATCAATGATGGAGCTTGGTAGTATTGAACGAGCATCTAAAAATACACCTATACAAGGAGCTAGTGCAGACATGACTAAGCGTGCTTTAGTACTATTACGTGAATTAATTAAAGAAAACAATTTAGAAAATCAAGTTAAATTAGTAATGACTGTACATGATCAAATAGATACTGTTTGTGAGTCTAGTTTTGCTCCTAGTTGGGGTAGATTAATGAAAATGACTATGGAAAAAGCTGCTAAAGAAATTGTAACAAATGGATTATTAAAAGCTGAGGTATCTATAGCAGATTGTTGGGAAAAATAAGTATTGCGAAGGGACGGACATAAAGGCGCTTTTGCCACTAACAGTTAATACTCTTGTCCGTCCTGGAGTAAATTAAAATTAAATATTATGGATAAGAAATTAGTTAGAAATTTTATAGTAGAATGTAAACAAAGACAAGAAGCAAAGAAATTGTGGGAAGCTAACCATATTGAACTTAATGATTATTTTAAGTATAGTGGTGAAGTTGAACCATATAAAATATTAATTAGTCATTATAAGTATGATGAAAATCGTAGATGTAATGATTTACATGAACAATTTATAAAAACACAAGAATATGAAAAATTATGGGAAAAAAATAAGAACAACTCAGGTGGATTCTCTAAAGCAATTAAAACCTACAGTTGGAATGAAGCAACAGACAGTTTATGGAGCGATTAAGACTGCTAATCCAGCTACAAATAGAAATATAGCTAAAGTTTTAGGTTGGGATATAAACAGAGTAACAGGCCGAGTAACAGAATTAGTTAATAAAGGTATGGTTACATCTAACGGAACATATTATGATAATCAAACAAATAGAACAGTAACGTTATGGAAAGCATTGTGACACAAAAGATAAATACAATAAGAGATAAAGAGCAAAAGAAAGCTCTTAACAGCTGGGCTGCTAATGGTTATATTGGTAGTATAATAGCAGGTACTGGTTTTGGTAAATCTAGGTGTGGTGTATTAGCAGTAGAATATGCACTTAAAAGTGGAGGTGATGCTTTATTACTTGTACCTACTGTGCAATTGCAAGAGCAGTTTTTAGAAGAGTTTGCTAAATGGGGTGTAGATAGCACTAATGTAGAGGTTATATGCTATCAGACTGCATACAAACTAAAAGGTTTACATTATAGTATAGTAGTATGTGACGAAATACATTTAGGTTTATCACCTGAATATCGTAAGTTTTTTAAGTATAATACTTATGATAAACTATTGTGCATGACTGCTACATTACCAGAAGAACAAGAATATAGGGATTTATTGGAGAAAATTGCACCTACAGCGTACAAGATTACACTAGATAAGTGTGTAAAGTTAGGTATAGTTAGTCCTTATAATATTACATGTATACCTGTAACACTGACTGTAGATGAGAAAGCTGCATATAAGAAAGCTAATAATAGTTTTGTACAGTGGAAATATATGCTAGGTCAGTTTAATGCATTTGAAAGTGCACAACAGATCATGCGTAATAAAGGCGCTACAGGTGCAGACAAGCAAAAAGCTGTTATGTTTTACAGGGCTATTAGAATGCGGAAGCAAATTGTAGACTTTGCAGAGAATAAAATAACTACATTTGCAAACATTTATAAAGCTAACAAAGATAAGAGAATACTTGTGTTTGGTGGTGCTAATGATTTTACAGATAGATTATGTGATTCTATAGCTCCTGATGCAATGTCTTATCATTCTAAGAAGACTAAGAAACAGAAAGAAACTGCATTAGAATCTTTTAGAGATGGTGCAATAAATGTACTTTGTTCTACTAAAGCACTTAACCAAGGCTTTGATGTACCTGATGCTAATATGGGTATAATATGTGGAATTACTAGTAAATCTTTATCTATGATACAACGTGTAGGTAGATTAATTAGATTTAAAGAAGGTAAGGTTGGAGAGATTATAATATTGTATGTTGCTGATTCTCAAGAAGAAAAGTGGCTAAAGAATGCAGTTAAAAGTCTTAAAAACATTACCTGGAAATAATATTTAAAAAATTTGTATACTATGAAAAATAATATTATATTTGTACCAAGTTTAGGCTTGAGTATAAATTATTCTTTTATAACCTTTTACTGCCAATGAAAGTAGACATAGATTTTGAAATTTTAAAACAGACAGGAATGTCTGCAGATGATTTTCTTTATTTATATTTATTATATAAAAAAGAATATAGTTATATACCCAATCTTAATCTTAAACCAAATTTAGACAGATTACAAACTGAGGGATATATTAAGTTAGGTGAAACATCTGATCAACATTTTATTAGACAAGAGTTTATAGATCTCTTTTCTTCTGATTTTGATCGGATGTTTGCTGAACTTATTGGTACATATCCTATAAAAGTTACCTCTCCTGGTAGAGGCATTAGAGTTCTTCATGCTAAGGATCCAGATGCGAAAGCTAATCTAAAATGTAAAATAAGGTATAAGAAGATAGTAGGTGATAAATTGTATAAACATAAACATATAATGAAATGTTTAGACAATCAATTACGGATACAGCGAGATAACCTTGGGTATTTACAAAATTTAGAAACATGGATTAATAACCATACTTGGGAAAAGTATGAAAACTTAGATGAAAATGACACAAGAGAAACTACCACCAGAATTACAAGATCCCTTTAAAGACAACGGCTTTAAAAGTATAAATAAAGCTATTAGCGCATCGTTACATCAAGTAACAGATGGAATGAAAGGAAAAAGAAAAGTATATCCTACTAAATGGTTTAGATTAAATAAAAATTTATTAGGAGGACTACAACCAGGTAAAATGTATGTAATTGCAGGACGACCAGGTGTAGGTAAATCAGCATTTAGTAATCAATTAATATTTGATTTATTAGATAACAATAAAGATAAAAAATTATTAGTATTATATTGGAGCTTTGAGATGCCTGGCTATCAGCAAATTATGCGTGCTGGTTCTAAAGGCACAAACAAACAAGTAAGCGAGTTATTATCTGTAGAGCAGAAATTAGAACGAGAGTCATATGAAAAATTTAAACAAGAAGTTTTGAAGTATGCTCATTACCCTATATATTTTAATAATGTACCTAGAAATATGGAATTTATTAAAAATGCTAATATAAACATTACAAATAAAAAACCCGATCATACTATTATTAATGTATTTGACCATTCTAGATTAATATTAAGTGAGAAAGAACATGAATTACAAAAACTTAATGAAGTATCTAAAGGTTGTATGTGGTTACAAGCTAAAATGGGAACTATAAATATATTATTATCTCAGCTTAATAGAAATATAGAACAAGAACATCGTGCTAAAGCTCAATATCAGCCATTACTAACAGATCTGTTTGGTGGTGATAGTATTGGTCAAGATGCACATGTAGTAATGATGTTACAAAGACCTAATGATTTATATGGGATAACTGATAAATATTGTGGTGAAAATCCTATAGGATTATTAGCATTACATGTAGAAAAAAATAGAGATGGCTTATTAGGTATGATACCTTATGAAGCAGAAATGTCAACATT
>Ga0208919_1000284_pt1 | contig 36647 bp, 62 predicted proteins | sample 4_EtaG_FD_184076 | JGI IMG/M metagenome (GOLD analysis project Ga0208919, IMG submission 184076) | Marine viral communities from the Subarctic Pacific Ocean - 4_ETSP_OMZ_AT15127 metaG (SPAdes) (version 3) | ecosystem: Environmental > Aquatic > Marine > Oceanic | place: Pacific Ocean | collected...
CATTGTAGAGTCCTGTAAACAAAGCGTTGCCCGTGCTAACGAGGTTAGCGATTACGGTGTCTCCGGTCGATGCGAGGTTAGCTGCCGTTGCAACGCCTGTGCTCTCGATGGTCGAGAGGCGAGTGTTCAGATTACCGGAAGTGGTGAACACACCGGTCTGGACAGCGTTACCGGTGGAGATGATCGTTGACGAGCTAACCATGCTACCGGAAACATTGTAGAGTCCCGTAAACAAAGCGTTACCCGTGCTAACGAGGTTAGCGATTACGGTGTCTCCGGTCGATGCGAGGTTAGCTGCCGTTGCAACGCCTGTGCTTTCGATTGTCGAAATGCGAGTGTTGAGATTTCCCGAGGTGGTGAACACACCGGTCTGGACAGCGTTACCGGTAGAGACAATCGTTGACGAGCTAACCATGCTACCGGAAACATTGTAGAGTCCTGTAAACAAAGCGTTGCCCGTGCTAACGAGGTTAGCGATTACGGTGTCTCCGGTCGATGCGAGGTTAGCTGCCGTTGCAACACCTGTGCTCTCGATGGTCGAGAGGCGAGTGTTGAGATTTCCGGAGGTGGTGAACACACCGGTCTGTACAGCGTTACCGGTGCTAACGAGGTTAGCCGCCGTCGCAACACCTGTTGACTCAATCGTACTTAACCTTGAGCTGTTAGAATCAATTTGTGCTCCCGTGGTAGCTGAAAGCGTTGTGCTTACGCTAAATATATTTGGGCTTCCTGAAGTAAATGTAACGGATGTATCTCCAACTCCAGTGATCTGAATTACATTTGAATTATAAATATCAGAGTAGGGTGTTCCTGTTCCTGATACTCTAAAGCTATAGTCTCCACCGGCGGGGCCTGTTGATCCAGTATCACCCTTGTCGCCCTTTGTTCCATCTAATTTAGTAACACTAAACCATGTGGAGTTAGCAGTGCTGGTTCTTGTTGTGTTCCCTGCATTCTCGTTCCAAAGATATATTTCAAAATAATCTCCAGACGTTCCCGTAACTACCGTGTTTATATTATTGCGTCTGTTTCCTCCGAATGAGGTTTCAGTATAATCTGTGGCCCATGTAACAACAGAGTCTCCGGAAGAACTAGGCAGGGCTATGCTTCCATTTTTGTAAATACCTAGACCCCAATTACCGAGCTGAGTAAACCCTGCATATGCTACTCCAGCGTTTATGTAGTAAACACCAGTTTCCTGAAGCGTAATACGTCCGGAAGCTGAAGCCGGATGGATCGAACCACTTATATTTCCATACTCATAGTCTATTACATCAAAGACTGCCTGAGTAGCAACTTCATCTGTTACCACAGTTCCCTGTGTTGTAGTAAGTCTACATGCAACAGGCTCTGTTGGAATGAGATCTGCTAGATTTCCGGAAGTGTTATATAGTCCTGTGAATAAAGCGTTACCTGTACTTATTAGTGTGGAAGAGTCCACCATGTTGCCGGAAGTATTGTAGAGTCCTGTAAACAAAGCGTTTCCGGTGCTAATAAGGTTAACTGCCGTTGCAACACCTGTGCTTTCGATTGTCGAAATACGTGTATTGAGGTTTCCTGAAGTGGTGAACACACCGGTCTGGACAGCGTTACCGGTGGCGATGATCGTTGACGAGCCGATAGCAGCGGTGGTTTGTATTGTACCGTCCCCGAACTCGTAGTGTGCTCCACTAATAGCTCCGGTGGAATTTACACTAGCTACATCAAGTGTACCTGTTTGCCACACTGTAAGATCTGCGCTACCGCCGTTTCTTTGAACTATCAACCCAACATCAGATGTTGCTTTGGGAATAATTTCGAGGGTGGCATCTGGGTCAAGATTCCCCGCTCCAACATTACCTATCGCAAGCTTCTTGCTGTCCGTATCTCCAATAATAGTGTGTTCAATATGAAGCTTATTACTATTGTCCCCTATTATGCTGTCTCCGTTTCTGTATGTTTGAATTTCTATGTTGTAGTCGCCGCTAATGCCCCTTCCGGCGCTATGACCTATGTACTGGTTGTATGATCCGGTCGCAACGTACCCAGCTAAATACCCGATAGCATTTGAGTATTTTGGTCCTCCTCCTGTAATAGCAGTTTGCTTTCCAGCCTGATAACCGATAAGATTTGAGTAAGCAGTCCCGCTTGTAGAGTTACCCGCATCGTAGCCAACAAAGACGCTATAGTCTGCATCCAGCCCCACATAGCCAGCATTTGTTCCGATGAAAATAGCATTGTCGTTTCCACTTCCACCGCCAGCAGCAGAATTACGACCCAAGAATATGGTGTCTGTGTTGTTATCGTTGCTAGACCCTGCGTGGTAACCTATCTCAATAACCTTACTATTCCCGGTGTTCGACGAACCGGCATCTCCGATCTGTATATTGTTATCGGTAAATGTGATCCGATCAAAATGCCCTGTACCGGTGGTGTTAAACTCTGTTCCCACAAGGGTTAGGCCTGAACCAGCAGTATAGGTAGTTCCCCCTCCTGCTATCTGAGATTGTAAGTCTCCAGAAACAACCCTGACAGCGTTAGGCGTAACTGCTTTTGTTGTAGAAGTATCAACACTATCTTGAAGTTGAAGAACACCTACTTGACTTGTAGAACCAGCAACGCCACTTATCGTAACCTTGTGTCTTTTTGACGAGATAAGCTGTCCGGTTGTATATATGCCATTAACGCCACTAAAATCGACGCCTGCTCCCGAACCAATGGTATTGGAACCAGCCGTAACATAATTGTAATATTCTTTATCTGGATTGCTGACAATCAAAGACCAATTTTCAAAAGCTGTATTTTGATTACTAGCATCAGCAAATCGTACTCCGCTTACACCAAGGACTAACTCGTCTATGCTTGTATTAAAGGTTAAATTAGTATCAAAAGTTAATCCATCTGTGGCGTCCCAAAGGGCCAGCTTTTTAATGTTTGTGGAGGGTGCGGAACCAAGTCCGGTAACAGCGCCACTGCTCTCGACAGTCGAAATGCGAGTGTTGAGGTTTCCGGAAGTAGTGAACACACCGGTCTGGACAGCGTTACCCGTGCTAACGAGGTTAGCGATTACGGTGTCTCCGGTCGATGCGAGGTTAGCTGCTGTTGCAACGCCTGTGCTCTCGATAGTCGAAATGCGAGAGTGTAAAACGTTGCCCGTGCTGACGAGGTTTCCTGAAGTGCTGTATATGCCGGTTGTATTAGAATCTATCTTTGCGCCACTTGTAGGAGTATAGGCAATCCTCTGCTCTTTACCACCGTCTTCAAGGAAAGTAATTCCACTAACTCGAATTCCGCTGCTAAAGTTACCAACACCCGATACGTCCAAATCGTAAGCTGGAGAAGTATTATTTCCCAGCCCTACAGCTAATTTATTTCCAAATCCGATATTTACTCTATCATCATCTTCGTCCAGTAGCAACATTTGATTACCACCAACAACGAATCTTAATCTATCTTCAGAATCTGTTTCAATCCAAGTTCCTTTATCTGATTCAAAATATATTTTTTGATCTTGGTCTAAATTTATATCTCCTCCAGCGGTAACAGTGATACCAGAGGCCCCTACGTTTATTCCTGTAGCTAAAGCAATTGAACCCGTAGAAAATACTGAACCTGAAGCAGGGTAGGTTACAAAAACAACAGCGCTTCCAGAAAGATAGATTGGGACTCCGGCCCCACTAGCACTATCTAAAACCGTATCTCTAGTAAGAGTAGTACCGCTATAAGTTCCTATTCCAACTTCCCAGTTGGTGGATTCTTCTATGGCATAGAAAGTTTCGGAGTTGTTACCTAAAACAGAAAAGTTCTGAAAGCCCCCAAAGGAACTTGTCAAAGAGATTGTTCCAGCACCGTTTGTTGTAGTGCCCTGTTTTACCCTATCTCTTACAAATATCATTTCGATGACCCCTGTTAATTATCTAAAGAATATGTCGAGGTCTCCGGCGGCAAATGAAAATGTATCTCCGTTAGTAACATTTTTAGGGGTTGTTAATGATCCATAAAGGAGTATGTTATCAGAAGTGCCAGAGCCATCTGCAATAAATACCCCAGAAACATATCCCCAATTGTTGGTTGCGGACGGAAATGTCAAAGCATTTGTATTTGCAGTTCCCTCTGTGGAAACTGTATAAGCATTCCACAAAGAAGAATCCGGACCCCCAGAAACTCTAGCGTAGGAAGCTCCGGTTATCTCGTGCGTGAAAAGTCCGCTTTCCAGACTTCCTGAATTATACGTGCCTACAAGACCCACATAGATTGTGGATGGAGCGGTGTATGAAGACCCTCTGAAGATATGACCTATAAGGCCAGATTCCAGATAGTTAGACATTGCAGACATCATAATCTCCTTGATTTAGTAAAAAAGCCGCCCCCAGCAACCTCGGTCGCCAAAGGCGGCTTGATGTTTACAGCCGAAAGTTAATTAGAACGAGCCTAACAGAACTCTTCGGTTATCCAACACAGCAAAGCCATGCTCTGCCCATCCGTAGAGACCGCTTCTACGTTGTCTGTGCAGAGTGTCGTCTTCGAATATCTGAACATCTGCCCTTACAGGCATAACGAAACTATCTGTGTTTCGCAGGTCCAGTCCAACAACGATTTCAACATCGCCACCGGGCATTGTACCACCCAGATCGCTGGTGTAGTAATTCTGATATTCTTGACCTTCACCAAGCTCATCCAAGTCATGTAGGTTAACTTGGAAGATGCGAAGAAGAAGTCCACCGTCTTGGGTGATAAGTTCGCGTCGAGTAACAGGATCTACTTCATCAACGCCCCAATTTCGGATATCTTCAATACCCTCTGGGCTCAGGAACAAGTCGGTAAGCTGACCTCGATTAATCGAGCTACTGTTACCGCCACCATTTCTACGCATAACAGTCTTCATAAGAGAAACAAGTCTCTTTGAGAAAGTTGCATTAGCAGCATCGCCATCAAAAACTAAAAGGTTTCTGTCAACACCAGCACTGATAATGGTGTGCCATCCGTCGTCATTCATCTTTTTAGTAAATTGAGATTCCATAACGCTCATGGCGCGACCTACAACATCCCATCGTGCATCGCGAGCATACTTCAGAAGCCAGTCGATAGAAGCACCTACGTCATAGGTTGGAACCATGACATAATCGCCTTCAACGTGTCTTTCCGGAATACGTCCGTGATTTGGAATAGTGTAAGCTACAAAATCTTTTTCAGTTCCGGGCGCAAGAAAATCCAGAGGAAATTCAGCGGTTGCCCCAGCTTCAAGTCGGATAGCTTCAAAAATACCATCCAAAATATCTCCGCTCATAACTCCTTTACGAAGTGGCAGCTCAAGAGCTTTGGCTAGCTCGGCTGTCGCGGAAAGAGACTCTTCCTTTTTGAGTGAACCGGCTCTTACGAGAAGGTCATTCATTTCGGGAGTAGGCTCGAATAATTGTCTATTAGCCATTAATTATCTCCTAGAAATAATAGTTATCTGTTTAATTACCAAGTAACGTCGATATCGACCTTGGCATAACCGTCTGCATCCTTAATGGAAAGCAAACGACCAACTCTTGGACCACCGTTTCCAACAGCATGAGCTCCCAAAAATCCATCGCCAGTGACATAAAGCGGCTTGCCAATGTCTGCTGCTGCTGGAGTTCCGGAAATAGCGTTGGTAACAACGGTTCCACGTTTCAACAACAGAACTTTACTTCCAAGCTGGACTTCGTCCTTGTGGAAGTTTAGGTGTTGTCGAGTAAGGTCGAGGTTTACGACATCATTAAGTAAGATGCCAGCCGCTCTATTTAGATACGAAGCCGCCAGTGCTGGAGATCCCGTGCCGTTAACAACTCTTTGATTAGAGTTGTCCATTGCAGCGCCGGAGCCAGCCTGTGCGATATCGTAAAATACAATTTTACCTCTTTCCCCAGTTTCATTCATGAAGAAACTAAGGTCGGTAAGGTGTTCAACTCTATCTGGTTTAAGTGCCATTTCTTTTATTCTCCTAATTCTTGATTAAGAACGTAAGTATTTACCCACTCACGAAGATTGGCACGAACATGAGATGTTTCATCTTCTGTGTTGTCAGAAGCGACCGACATGTCAATCGTTTCTTCTACAGAAGCAGTTTCGAGTACCTCTTCGTCAACTTCTGAAGCCTCTTCACGGACTTCATCCTCAGCTTCGGTATTCGCCTCTTCAGCTTCAACTTCTGCTTTGGTGTCTTTTTTGTCTTCATCGTCGGCCTCTTTTTCTTTGTTGGCCTTCTTTTTAGACATGTATGCGGATTTCAAAGTTTCGGCTACTGCTGCGAACTGTTCATCACTTAAACCATCGAAAGTTTCGATTTTTGCAGCAGCTTCTTCTTCTGAAAGCCCCGCTTCAATAAGTGTGGCTGTTCGGTCAGCCGTTGCCTTTTCTTTTTGCATCGCTTGTACTAGATCTTCCGCTTCTGTTCTGGCCGTCACTGCGGCTGCAAGCTTAGCTTCCAGCTCCTCTGACTTAGAAACTTCCGACTCTAGCTCATTGTTAGATTCGGCTATGGAACCTTCAAGAGATTCGATTTGAGCCGTAAGTTCAGCAATTTGCTTTTCCCACGTCTCAACATTAGCCTTTGAGAGCTTGTCTGAAAGTTCCTTATTTTCAGCCTGAACGTCAGCTAGAGCTTCTCGAAGCTCACCAATCTGAGTGTTCAAAATATCAGTAGACATATTTAAATTCTCCTGTCTTTCTGTGCTGGAAAACAATTCTTCTTCTACCTTAACAGATACACCATTAGGGCATAAAAACGGGTTTTTTGACAAACAGGCATTGGAAAAATCAAAGGAGCGGTCACTATCAAATATGATGCTGTCTGGATTTGCTGGCTTTTCAACGAAGCCTTTTCCAGAAAAAGTTATGTTTTTGAGTAGTCTTCCCACCTTATGATCTTGATATTTGCCGGTTCCACCATATGATCTTAAATGCCTTGTGAGAAATGATGTTTCTTCATTTCTAGCAATAATATGGTTTTTGTTGTCAGGTGCGACAACAGCATAGTCAAAACCTCTAAAGAGACATTCCATGGAAACGAACATCTCACCGTTTTCTATTTTCTTTATTAATTCTTCTGCTCTGGCCTGATACTCTGGATCTTGCCACTGTCTATAAATAACAGAAGAAACTAATATGTGGTAAAAGTCTGGCAGGTCTTCAACGACCATATTATCGTCAATGAGACTAAAGTCATCATTTACGGGCCAGCTACCAATTATTCCGCCAACAATTTGTTTTTCATCATGTTCTAAATTAGCGGGTTTGTATCGTGGTGTTTCTTTAGCGGCCCAAACTTCTTCTTTATTGAAGACATCATCATTCCTGTTCCAAGAAGCGCTAACTAGTATAGAAAACGTCTGATAAACATCATCGTCTTCAAGTCCCGCCTTAGAGCGGAGGACTTCCATAGCTTTCTTGTAGGGTTTTTTGTTATGAACAGAAGAAATGATTTCGTTTAACTCTAACTTTTTACTGTCAGGTTTAACCGGACACACTTGTGAAACATAGGCTAGAGAAGAGTCTTTTTTTATTTGGTCTTCAAGACCATCGCTCTTTTCGTAACCAAAAACTTTTATATTGTCATTCATGCAATTACCTCATACTAGAATTACACCAAACGCGAGGTTATTCGTAATTCTCTTTATAATAGACATAGAAAGAGGCTCTAAGGTTTCTTCTTTCCTCTACCGTCAGTTTTCTACCTACCTCTTGAGACGCTTCTGAAATCCAGAAATCACACTCAGAATGAATCTCTGAAGATATAGGTTTCATATTAATAGCTTCAGCAATACAAACTTCATCAAAGCCTTTATCTTGATTTATATTACAAAGAATCTCAAACTTAATCTTTTCCGCCTGAAGCGATTCTTCTGATGTTAGGCTTCTCATTGTACTCTTATTGAATTGAGCAAGTATAGCTGGATTCATTGTCTGAGATATTGCGTCTTGAGCCTGTTTCGCCCAAAGTTCTAAGGAAGCTCTTCTTTTTGGTTTGAACGTTCTTTTTTCTCTAGGCTGTATATCTCTTGAATTTTTTGGCCTTCCGGGACCTTCTGTTTGCGTCTGGTCTTCTTCAAAGGGAAGCTCTAGTTGTTTTTCCGTATTGCTAGGTTCTTTTGGCTTTTGTCTAAGTTCAAGAGCTGACTCATCTCCGTTCTTAGGCTTTAACTTAACCCCAACCTGAGTGGGGGAGACAACACCTGTCTGAAGAGATATTTTTTCGAGAGAAAATTCTTTATCGACCGCATGATATGGGCTAATTTTTTCAGACATAGAACCTCCCCTTCTTTTATTTTCCTCATTCTTAAGGCGCTTTCTTTCTATATCTGGTTGGGCCTTCACATTTCTTTGAACAAGCTCGTCGCTTATTATGTTTCTATCGGCAAGATTTATCATTAGCTGTGTCATTGCAGCAGGATCATCCAAGTACATAAAATCGAACTCTACCTTAGCGCCAAACCTAAAGCCCATAGCTTCTTGAACCATCTTGATTTGCTCATTCCAGAATTCAATTAAGATATTCCTTACATAATTTAACCTCTCCGTTAATGTCTTTAGGGAGATGAAATTATTTGTAGTTCCAGCAGCACCAAATGTTCCTGTAAGAGTAGGGGGAATTCCAAGGCAGGCGTAAATAGCCATAAGGGTAGGCTTATACTTTTCCTCTCCTAAGAATCTTTGAACGTCTGTTCCTGTTTCTATTAGCTCTATATCTGGACCCCAGACAATATCTATAGTTCCGCCGCCAACATTCGTTCCTAGTATCTCTCCCAGCGAAGCCGCTGCTGTTGAAGTTGGGGCTAGCTTGTGGTCTAAACTTCCCAGTTTCCAAACTCTAATTTTTGAAATGGCTCCGTCAAGGGCGGCTTGATCTGCAAGCTTTAGTTTTTCATAAAGTAAAAGGTCTTTAAAGCAAGCGTAGGTCATAGGATCTGCCCATTCCTGCCAGTCATCCTTCTTGTAATTAAGAAAGAAGGTTTTGTCTGGAGGTAGCAGTATTCCCTTAGATGTTTCAGAAGCTTGTAATATTTCGTCAGGAACTTGACTTAAAAGAGATCTTTCTGACGCATTGGGGCTGTTTTGTAATTTTTTAATTGACCTTCTTAAAGATGGCGGTAATTGCATCTTATAAAGTTTTGAACCCACTAGGTTTGAAATACTACCGCCTACAGGGTCTATTAGGAGTGGATCTAGAAAAATGTATTGCCAAGGAAGCTCTCCCTTTTTAAATGTGTTATGATTTAGTGTTGCTTGCATATCGGGAGAGGCAACGGATTTTTGCATTTTCAAACGTTTGGTTTTACTTAGCTTTGCTGTCTTCATCCTTATTGGAACGTTTGCTTCTCTAAATAAAAGATTACAGATTCTTTCCGAAACAAACTTTCCTCTTGTTCTGCTAAACCAGTCGTTATAGAATTTTTCTATTCGAGGGTTCTGGTGAACTAGACGTACTCCTTGACAAGCAAAATCACCCATAAGATCTATAGCATTTCTTATTAATCCAATCCTTCTATAGGCTGATCTAGCGAAAGCTATTATATCCTTAGGTTTATTTGGAACTGCTTGTCCGGGACGAAACCAATCAAAATCCGCCTGACCTAGACCGGGTCTTCCGCTAAGCCTAGTTGTTAAGTCGGAAAAGTCTCTTGTTCTTGAACCTAGACTTGCGTAACTGAGTTCAGAAACAGCATCGCTGTAGCTAGCAAGTGCTTTATCTCGTTCCTTTGGATCGCTTGAATCCCAGCTGACATAGGCTGCGCCCTCCGGAATATTTGATTCACTGCTCTTTGGATAACGTCTTTTTGCCACTTTTTCTCCGATACATATTCAATTACAAAACAATACCTATTGTTTTTACACCAATGGTTATTGATTGTTCTTTTTTATTACGAAGCAGGTATTTTGGTTGAATTCCTTTGCCCATTCTGGACCAACATACATACTTCCTTCTTGTCCTCTTGATACAGCTTGCCCTGCTATTCTTCCTATAGATTGATATGTGGGCGGTGGTAGTTCTCTGTACAAAGTTCTAGCTATCATGTTCGCTATGACTAAAGCACTATAGCGGTCCTTGCGTAACCTTCCCTTTTTTCCTGTTTCTAGTTTAATCTCTGGCGTATTCCATCTTTCTCTACCTGCTGGAGTTATGGTCATTACGATACTTGAAAGCTCATCCTTTAGTTCCTCTATCTCCATTACGCCATCCTCTAATGTATCATAGAGTCTAAGGGCGTCTGTTTCTCCTGTCTTTTGTTTCATTTCGTTAAAAAATATTTTATCTTTTTCTGTCATCAGACTTAGTGTTAATGTATCAAATCTTGGAAACAATAACACTTTATCTTCTAGGTCTTTTCTCATTCCATGATTCGCCTGTGAAGTCCATGCAGCACTAGCAAAATTAATTAGATGTAAAATGTGGTCACCCGCTAAATCATCTGTGTCCTTAGATTTTCCATCCTCTATGATTTCGTATATTGGTCTCTCCCCTTCTTGGAGCTTATCTAAATCTCTTAAAGCTTCTGCTATTGTATAACCCCCACCCTGAGAGTCTATACCTATACGAACGCAAGGAAAGGCTTTTGCTAAATCTCTAATTTTTCTAGCACAAAAACTATAATAGTCATGGCTGTCTGTTAAGCCTATTTTTTTTCTTCCCTGAAAGTCTTTTTTGTTTGTGCTCCAAGTGTAAATGACCCTTTGGTGTTCTGGTCTTAATTCTAATATTACAATCGCAAAATTGTCTTGCTCGGAAGCTGGGTCAATTCCCATTACATAAGACATGCCAGAAGACCCTCTTGTTGTTGTATCAAATGGGTTGGGGCACCAAGTAGGCCAACCTGTCTTCTCGCAATTCTCATCATTAGAAACACAGGAGTGTATTAAGCTTCTTTTGAAAAAGCCTTGGCTATCAGAAGTAAAACAAGCACCATACTCCATCTGGTAAATACCGTTATGCATAGTTGCTCTAGCTCTGGCTACTTGCTGGTCATCCATAAAACCCTCAGGTATTAGCTCGTATGGAATGCGAATAACAGAAAAGTTTTTCCAGTCTAGCCTTTTCATATATTCTGGAACTTCATCGGGGTCTTCCCCGGCATCTTCCGCAACCTTTTTGAAGTCCCCTCTGTTTTGTATGGTTGACTTATATTTTTTCCAGTAAGAGGCGTATGGCTCAAACTCATAACCTGCTGTTCCTGCTATGATTGACTGGTTAGCTCTCTTTTCTTGATATGCTTCCTCGAAAGTGTCTTTCCAAAGGCCCTGCTCCTGCATACTTTTTCTAGCGGCTGCTTGCTTTACATTTTCTGTAGGATTACTAGAAACCGCAGCAAAACCAGCAACAACAGTTTCGTAGATATGTGTTGGGATACTATTGAATTCGTCCGCTATAATTGTATGGGCTCTTAAACCACGAATCTTAGTTCCATCCCCAAGGGGAACAGCCATGGCCCAGCTATCATTTATTCTCATAGTGCATCTGTCAACGTCTCTTCTGGGGCCGCTGCTATCGGAACAAACACTCTGAAGGAGGGGTGCATTTCTCCAGATAGAATCCATGTATTCAAATATAACCTTAGACTGCCTAAATGCAGCGCCTACTATAACTATTTTTGTTTCTGGGATCAATAAGCATCTGAGGAGACAGTACACAGCTAACAAAAACGATTTACCAAAACCACGACTTGCCGTATACATGGGAAACGATCTGATCCAAAGCTCTTTTAATATGGCTGTTTGGAGTGGCAATAAATCTACATTAAGCATCACCTTTGTTGTCCACTGAAAATATTCTGGTTTCTTCATTAGAGATAAAACGTGTAGGTGAATATTCTCAATTTGATCGGTTGATAAATTCAGTAGAGGGTTATCGGCGCCCTCCATGTCTTTGGGTGTCACTCCTAACCAAGCATTTTCCGGTGAATTTATATCAATTATGGAGTTCATATACTTTTCTCATTATATCAAAGGCTGTGGCTTCGGCTCTCTTCTTGTCTCCACAAGCTATAACGTGAACCCCATGCTGTAATCTTGCTGTAGATATAACTCTCATTATATACTTACCCTTAATTCTTAGGCTCTTCCACTTAGAGGTAGGAATATTTGATCCTCTAGGGTAGTTTTCTATGTCGTGCCATCCGAACTCTAATAATAAAAACGGATAGCGAAAAGAAGCCATCCTTTCGAGTTCTCTATGAAATCTTTTTTCTCCGCAATTTTTGGCAAGCTCTGCACAACTTTCTTTTCTTTCTATACATAGGATGTGTTCCATATCCTGTATTGTGTAGTCACCTATATCTACCTTTTGAACTATCGTTCCTTCACAATACGCATTATCATCGAACCACCATCCGTGACCCTTTTTTTCTCTGGTATCTCTAATTACTGTGAATTTACTCATCTTCTTTCTTTTTGTTTTTTAACTTTCTTAAGGCTTGATGCTCCAGAAGCTTAATTAAAAACTCTGAGTATATCTCTTCATTACCAGTTACTATTTGGTGACACTTTTTGCATAATGTTATTCCATTAAGCGTGTCGAATCGTAGGGCAGGAAAATCTGACCACTTTCGTATATGGTGGACCTGTAAGTTCTTCTTTGATCCACACGAAGGCCATTGGCACTTATTCCCGTCTCTTTTTCTAACCTGCTTTCTGAATTTTGCGTAAGCTGGATCAGACATATTCCTTGCAGAATTACGTCTCCACCCAAACTTCTTTGGCCTCCTCTTTTTTCTCATCTGCAATATCACTTTCTAACATTTGATGTACGAGGTCTTCAAAGCCTATCTCTCTGGTCCATCCAAGAGCCCTCTCTGCCTTGGCTGGGATGCCTCTCAGATACTCAACTTCTGCTGGCCTGTAAAATTTTGGGTCTATGACTACAAAGGCCTCATAATCTGCTACACCGATATGGTCAAATGCAATCTGTAAAAAATCTCTAACACTATATGTTTCTCCTGTAGAGATAACATAGTCATCGGGGTTTTTTTGCTGTAGCATTAACCACATAGCATTAACATAATCTTTGGCGTGACCCCAATCCCTGTAGGCATCAATGTTTCCTAGGCGCAACTTTGGAAACCTAAGCTCTTCGTTACTAGATACACAAATGTCATCGCCGTCAAACACTAAACCACTGCTTTCAATAAGTACATCATGTTTAGACAGCCACCCAGAGAATCTTGCCAGCCACTTTGTAATTTTACGTGTGACAAAGTTTTCTCCTCGGCGTTCGCTCTCATGGTTAAATAATATTCCACAACATCCAAATACTTTATAACCATCTCGATACATCCGCACCAAATGGTGGGATGCTAGCTTTGCAGCAGCATATGGGCTTTGAGGCTCAAACGCCGTGTTTTCATCTTGATACATTTTATAATCACTTCCGTCAGGATTTACCTCAGCAACGGTAGGCATGTCTACGTTCTTTCCAAACATCTCGCTAGTAGAGGCCTGATAGAATTTTGTTTCCGGTGAAAATCGCCTAATAGCCTCTAGGAAATTGACTACTCCGATTGTATTGACTTGGAACGTATAGTCTGGTTGATCAAACGATGTTTTTACATGTGACTGTGCTGCAAGGTTATAAACTTCATCAGGCTTATGCTTTTCTATAATTGAATAGACGGAACCCGAATCAGATATTTCATATTCTTCTATGTGAAAGCTGCTTGACTTAATATGTTCTATTCTAGATTCTGTGTTTGTGCTGGTCCTTCTTTTTAGACCTACCACCTCATAATCTTTGGACAATAAAAGTTCCGCTAAGTAAGAACCGTCTTGTCCGGTTATCCCTGTCACTAAAGCTTTCTTTTTCATTCTTGTTCATCCTTTACTGTATCTGCATTTAAAAATGGTTGATCTAAAGTCCCGTCCTCATACTTATGGTAATCTGCCATAGAATCCACTGCGTTATTTGCCGCAATCCTGTTAACTTCCATGTCTATACCTTCACGCTTACGAACCTCAATATCGTCAAGCTGCTTTAACCAAGCTGAAAAGTTTGTTTTTGCATCCTCTGTCCTTCTCTTACGCTGTTCTCTTGTACCCTTTAAGTCTTTCAACAGACGTTCTTTCTTGGTTAGAAGTTTTTCATGTTCATTAATATAAGCTGACTTAGATGCGAAAGCAGCCCCTAATTGCGTTTGGAAACTTGCTATAGCCTGAGTGTCTTGCATTACCTCAGGTTTATTCATTTCATCCTCAATAAGCTTATTAAGTCTTTCTATATTTCTTAAAGCCTCTTGTCTATCTTCCATTCCACGATTAATTAAAACTTCCGTTCTAATAACTTCGAGAATCTGCATTTCTTCGGTATGGGTAACATCTTCATTAAATTGCTTAAAATAATCAATCCACTGATGTTCAAAGAATATTATTTCAGGGGGCTCTAACTGCTTTCCTAATTCCCTGTAGTAATAGCGACCGCGTAAATGCACGAGAAGGTGCTCGTCATCGGTCATGTTCCGCGCCTTTAAATTTTCCTTATCAATAAACTTTTGAATAGGAGCTGGTGTGCGGTTTAGGTGATTAGCAATTTCTTCTACGGAGAGATCAAAGCAGTTCTGACGAATATAGGCCATTTCCCCGTTTGAGAGTTTACCACGTTTCCGGGTCAATGTTGTTCTCCTTTAGTATAGTTGAGATTTCTTCCAGTATTTTTTGACGCCTAACCTTAGAGATTTTTAAATTATTAATAAACCTAATCCAGTCTTCTCTTGAAGAAACCGGCATATGTTTATCTAGCATATTAAACATGTCTTTTGTGAATACTGCATCTGCAACGTCTGCTTCTGCTGGCTTATCAAACAAAACAGTGTATGAGCTCATAAGATTCCTCTTAGATGTATTACGATCTGTCCAGCCCTTATATAGGGTGCAATCCATTAAATTATCAAACTTAGTGCATCCACTCTCGGAGTTTTCGCATTTCGGATCGTAAGCCTTTAATGGGCAGTGCTCACAAGGTTTTTCTGGGCGACCGTAATTATTCCTCTTAAAATTATATAGGCGGTTTCTTACATGAATCCAAAGGAAATTTTCAAGAGGCCTTATTCCGTCCCACGAATTCATTCCCTCCCAAGCAAACAAAGAGGCCTGCTGTCTCATGTCCTCATTGGTATGATACCCAAACCTAAACTTTGGTCCTAGTCTAGAAGATATCCTATCTATAATTTCAATTATCTCTTGGTCCGACAATTTCTTCATCTGATTCCAATACTGTTTCTGCTTCAATATTATTTACTTCTAAACTAAAGTCTTGAAGAACGAGAACAGCATATCCCTTAAAAGCATCAATGCTAATTTCAACAGAGTGAATACCTTCTATTCTCTCTCCGGATTCAGCATCAAGTATTTCGGTTTTAGTGGGATCTTTACCATCAAATTTAACGTGAAGTCTCATTATTCCCCTCTCTAAAAACTCCGCTTTCGCTAATCAAACTAGCGATAGACTTTTCTTCCTTTTCCTTCTTAAGCTCTGCTTGGACTTCCTCCTGAAGCTGCGGGGATGCCTTAATCTTAAGCTTAGACTCTACAAATTTTGGATCTTTCATTATTGTCTCCAGTTTTTAAAAAACACAACCCACTGGGATGTGGATACAATATTATATACACGAAGGACCAGTTTTTGAAAATATTTTACGGGGAAACACTTTATAAATGAATGTTAAGTGGACGGAACAGGAAAAAGACTATATTAGAGAAAATGCTCAGTTTATGAAAGATAAGGAGTTAGCTAAAAACTTATCCGATAAAAGCGGGCGAACTATCACGGTAGATGCTTTGAGGAAAGTACGACAGAAGCTTGGTATAAAGAAGAAGCATGGTAGGGGTATATGTGCCTTGGTGTATTCACCTGTAGAGAAAAATGAATCGGGCTCTTTAGATGGGGAGTATAATAGTGGTTCTTCCGAAACAATATCTGATTGATCAGGTTGAGTATCAGATAAGGAAAGCGGAGCGTGGTATTAAGGTGTTATATACTGGAGGTGCTGACTCTAAGAGGATTCTGGAGTATGGGGAGAAAAGAGAAAAATTAAAGGATAGGTTAGAGGAATTAGCTGGTCGCAGAGAACCGGAATCTCCGGAGTGGCCATTGTAAGAGAGGAAGAGGATGTGGAGGAGATAGAATCTGGGGATCTATACCGCAAATACCCCAATAGGACTAAGATCAAAAAATATTGCGGCGTCTATGCTATTGTTAATCAAAACAATAAAAAAATATATGTGGGCTCGTCATCACATATGTATCACAGGATTAGAACACATGTGTCACACTTGTCTAAGGGGTCTCATTACAATTCCTCTTGGCAGGAGGACTATAATAAAAAACATACTTTTAAGTATTATATTGTCTGTAATTGTCCTGAAGGTGAAGAGCTAGCAAAAGAGAAGGAAGTGTTGAACTCCTATAGTATGGGGCGACTTTATAATACTTGGCGTTCTCAAGGGGTGGATGATCTACTACCGTTCTTAGAAAAGGCTATCGCTAGTAAAACGTACAGAGAGGCTTATACTATAAACGAAGAAACGGGCTGTTGGGAATCTAATCGTGTGGAGAAAAGAAGTGGTTATAGCAAGATGCAGGTAAGGATAAACGGTAAAGTGAGAAGTCTACTTAGACACCGCATTGCGTACTGGGAGAGATATGGGGAATATCCTGAATTAGTCCGACATAAGTGTGATAACAAAGCATGTAGAAACCCATCACACCTAGAGAAGGGTACTCATAAGCAGAATTCAGATGACAAAAGTCGTGACTTTTACAAGAAATTCAGAGAGGTCTGGATAAGCCTTGGTGGAGATCCTGTTGAGATAACGAAACATTTTGGTTGGAAAACAAACTGTAGCACGACAAGGGGTGGTGTTGCTAGCGCTGTCTATAAGTACGAAAAGAAGACCGGTATAAAAGAAGAGTTTCCTGAAATTATAAAAAAAAGAAAGCGGGCTGTAAGTGGTAATGCGTCGGGGATTGTTTACAACAAAGATGCTGTAGTGTTTACCAAAGAAGAAGAAGATTACATTCGGGAAAATTATAAAAATATGAGTGATAGAAAAATTGCAGAGGAGCTAAACAAGAGAGACGAGAGGTTTACATCTGCTATTTTAATAAAAAGAATGGATGTTTTTAGGTGTAGGACATATGAATTGCGATTGACAAAGAGGCCTAAATACAATAGAGACAATTTTGATATTGAAAAAGCATTAGAGCTTTATAAGCAAGGGAAAAGTTTTTTTGCTATAGCTAAAGAATTGTCTGTCTCGGGCAAGGTGGTAAAAAGACTTATAGAAAATGAAATAGAATAGTCAAACGACCAGTTTTATCTAGTCTGCCTGAAAAATTTTTTAGAATCAAATGACCAGTTTTATCTAGAAGTCAGAACCTGTAGCGAGTACCACCTGATGTTTTTCTTGATACGCGAGGACATAGGATCGGGATTATAATAATACCCCCTTTACCTAAGGGGTGATTCATATATAGGCTATAAATAAATGTGTTTTTTCTAGAAAAATACTTAAAGAAGCCTTGACAAACGTGCCGATATATATTATAATGAGGACATACTAAACACGAAAGGGAGAACACTATGATTAAGAACATTACGATTATCGGACTCGTTGCGACTCTATTCCTTACGCTTGGATACTTCACCATTAAAGTCAACGCAATGCAAACGAAGTACAAGAGGACTTGCGAATCGTCCGTAAAGAAATCAGAAAGAATTGTAGAATTAGTGAAAGAATTGAGAAAATAATTGAAGTTACCCCTTGACAAATGCCGATATATATAATATAATAAGAGCATAACAAACAACATTCCAACGAAAGGGAATACAATGAGAGTTTCAGATTTACAACCCGCCGCTTACCCAAAATCGCCATCGGTAGAGCTTCCTAATAGTGACGCTCACCGATTGTTCACTAACGACTTCAACAAAAACAGCTTCATCGAAGCTCATGGAGATGTCGAGATTGTTTGGAATAACCAGTATAAATACTGGGAAGTTCCAGCCTTTGCCAAAAGCCGTGAGGCTTACGGCGTCGCTAAACAACGTGCTTGTAATACTTGGGGGTGTGAATAATGGATAAGTTAGTTGAAACGTTTATTGTTGGGCTTTGTGTCTTGGCTATCGTCGCCGGTAGCATCTTCGGAACGTGGGCATTATTTCAGACTATGTAGGGAAGTATTGGCACGAGGGGTGCAGGCCGCCATCGACGTAAGTCGTTACCAGCAAAGGACTTACGACGATTAATATAAACTTTGTTTTTTTGTTTTTTTTTGTTTTTTTCTCATGTAATGGCTTGACAGGTGCCGATATATATTGTATACTTGTTATATAAAGTTAATCGAAAGGAAATAAGATGTTAGATAAAATTATAGAATTCAAAAAAGAGTTTGGCTGGCATGGCGTTGTGTTTACTGTTGCAGTCGGCTCGTTTTGCGTCTATTGGTATGCTATAGAAATTATGGATATTTTGCAAAAAATAAGCAAATAGCTATTGACAAATTAAAGTTTTTATGTTATAATGTCGATATAATTAATAGCGAAAGGAAATAAAATGAGAAGCTACCAAATACAATTAGCAAAACAGAATCATATCGGAATGGTTAAGGTCTCATTTAGAGATGGGTGGAGTAGTCACGTTAATATATCAGACGTTGTACTATTATCTAATGACCGTGTTCGCGTTGGTACAGCTCGATGCCGTTGCAGTAAGGTTAAATCAATTACAGACGGCTCAGAAATATATTACAAAAAATCTTAGAATAATTAAAGATTACCCTTGACAAACGCCGATATATATGGTATAATGAAAGCATCATAAACGAAAGGAAAACATGATGAAAACTGAAGCTGTTAAAACTATATTCAAGTCTGAGGATTATGGGCTTGAAGATCACACACTCACTATCGACAAGATTAGTGAGCTTGATCCAGAGGGTAACGTAATGGTTGTTAAGTACCTTGCTTACGTTATTGACCCGTTGGACAATGCTATGGTGTTCAACTATTCGCCATATGCAAAGTTGGGTGAATTGCTCGATTCCGCTAAGATGTGGATTCAATGCGGTTGTCCTAGCGATGGGGATGCACAGGGCTTTCCTCGTAAGTGGACTAAAGAAGCATTGCAGGAATGGGCAAGTTAGGCTTGCAATTAGAGAATTATTTGTTATAATAAAAAGAAACGAAAGGTTTTAATTATGTTCGACGACTTCCGTAATCCTAGAATCACTTGTAGCGATGGCTTCAGTATTAGTGTTCAGGCTTTCGACGGTAGCTATTCAGACCGTGACCGACACGGTAAGCCTATCACAGTAGAGTGTGGATTCCCTAGCACTACACCCAAGACTAAAGAGTTGCTAGAGTTCGCAGAGCACTTTGGTGATAGCGATTACACTACGACCGTTTACGGTTGGGTGCCGGTTAAGATAGTACAGGCAGAGCTTGATGCTCATGGTGGAATTGTTCAGGGAGAGATGCCACAATGACGGATATAATAGTTATGAAAAGAATGGAAGTAGATGGTTCGGTGATTGAGTTGGTTCATAACCTACACTGTGAGCATTACGAATTGCAGATAGATGGGATTCCTGTATTCAACTGTAAAGAGTACAGACAAGCGGAACACGAATATAATATGGAGAAGTACTAATGAAGTTTTTAATTGTTATCTTTGTTTCTTTAGTGTGTATTGATGTTGATGCGAGCATTGACTATAAAGCACAGCATGAGATGAGTTATAATAGTGCAGTAAAAAAGAAATCCTTTAGACGCATTATTAAAGAAGTAATTAAGCGTAAGCGAGCCGAGACAAAGATCGAAACCGAAACTATTCCTATTCCCCTATATGATTCTATTGAATGGGATAAAGTTAAAAACGTTGCTTGACATTAGCCGATTGTATGTTATAATAAGAATATAAGAAAAGGAGAAAGACATGAAGACTTTAGGAATCAACAGTAAACTAGAATATACTCTGACCGGAGTAAAGGCAACAGTGACAGCGATTGAGAATGACACTGTACTCATCGAAACAGAGAAGGGTGAAGAGTTGCGTTCTACGCTTGCCGAGGTCAATGAGTATCTTGACAATGGCACGTTCAAAGTTCTAGAAGTATAGAGGCGAATCCTTTCGTTGACCGGTAGCGGTGGGTTGTTTATGTTGACTGCTGACACTTCCGCATAACAGTCGCCGCTGCCGGTTTTCTTTTATTAGGATAGATATGTTAGAAACTAAAATAATAATCTGGAACATAATCGCACAGCCGATCTTTCTGGCTATCGTCTACCTGCTCATCTGAGTGTATCAGCCAACCTAGCTTTCTTAGATAGGGGCAGAGCTGGGGGCCCGCGCGCCGCGCTGTAAGTCGTTGCTATCAAAGGACTTACGACGATTTATGTGATTTAAAAAAACTTATTTATTTCTTGATTTTTGTTAATGTTATGGGGTTGAATGTGCCGATAATATATAATAGAATAAAGGAGATTGATATGACGTTTTTCTGTTTACTGTTTGCGGCTTGTTTGATTGGTTTGGTTGGTGCGGAAGTTATGAATGCCCAATAAAAAAACTTTCAAAAAAATCCGGTTTTCCTCTTGACAACCGGCGAACTTTATGGTATAATGTAGACATAACGAAAGGGAAAAAATGAACACAAAAAAAATGAAAAAAGAATTATGGGAAGCTTACTACACGGCTAAAGCCGAGGGAGCTTCGAGGGAAGTTACCAACGCCATTATTGACGTTATGGTTATCGCTGATAAAGAAGCGGAAGAAAAAAAGTTAGAAAAAACTAAAGTTTGCTCTTGACAAACGCCGATAAGTATGTTATACTTAAGGCATAACGAAAAGGGAACTGGAGCAATAGCTAGGGTTAAGAGCCACTGAATCCCACAGCAACATTTTACGGAAGGTTTTAGATATGGTTAATTTCGACGGATTTATGGAAGATCGACTAAACGGCGGCTATGGTCACGAATTGGATCGCCTACTAAACGACGAGTGGAACGAGTGGGAAGATTTCGAGGATCTCGAACTCGATACCGATGGCGACGAGTTTGATGGTCAGCCGGATGAGTATACTGAATGGCAGGATTTTTATGACGGCGATGATTGGGATCATGGCCAATACGACGAAATACTTTAATACAAGTGCGTGGTAATTGGATAAGGAAACCTCTGCGACTTGGACATGTCAGTCCGCAAGTTAATTCGCTTTTCCAGTGCCACAACCTACCCACGACGCTGGCGTGGGTGTCACTGTCCGAGGCATCGGGTTGCAGTGGATGAGAGCCGTGGTTCGATCCCCACGCTCACCAGCACAATACAACGCCGCTCCCCTTTGGTAAAGTGAAAGCCGAACGTCTGCCACTGGGGTATAAATGCGGCACAATACATATGGCTTGGCGAAGTGCGCCGGTTGATAAGTCACTGATCCGTGAACGACACGAAACCGAGGATGCCTTGTGGGGCGGTTAACCAAATCGGTGGATACACTGGGACAGCTTAGTCCCGCCGAGTTCAGTGCAATCGGTCAGAGGTGTAACTCCTCTGCAAGTCGCCTTACAATATGCGGCCCTGCTGGTTTCCTTTCGTGCCGGTGGGGTCGCTTTTTTGGCACGCGGGGTGCTGGCCGCCGTCGCCCTAAGTCCTTTGATACCAATGACTTACGACGATTTATGTGATTTAAAAAAAGTAAGTATATTTCTTAAAAACTTATTGATTTTGCTGGATTTCGCTTGACAAATTGGTCGATATAGATTATAATGGGGGCATACAAGTTAATCAATCGAAAGGATTTACATTATGGATTTTATTTGGAACGAAAACAACCCTATCGCAATCCACGTCACCGATGCGGAGTATTCTCCGGCATCGTGCCAATGGCTGGCAGATTATCACGATTTGCCTGTGCGGGATTTAATTAACAACAAGGATTATTATCCTCAATAATCCAAAAAAAAGTTAAGATTCCTCTTGACATTGGCCGATATATATTATATACTTAAAACATAACAAGGGCAACATTCAACTGGGGTAACCGACAGCACCCTAACACGAAAGGAAAGAAAATGACATTATCAAAATTTGACACACAGCAACACCTAGAGGAAATTCCATACGAGCCAACACAGGCCGATTGGGACGAATACCATAGCTGCCTTGAAGAAATGCAACGCGACGAAGCCAATGATGAGTTTCTGGCGGAAGCGTCGGAACACTTCGACATCAATGAGATGGCTATGATTCAGGAGCTTATGGAAGTCGGTTTGTGGGACGACTAAAAAAAATAAAAAAAGTTCTTGCAATACTCGCTTCGGTATGCTAAAATATATATATAACAAAAACGAAAGGTTTATTATGACGAAAAAATTTGAACAACTCAAAGCTGAACTAGACGCCGCAATCATGGAATGTATTTGGGTTCCTAATGAACAGTTGCCGGAGTCCTATCACGACGACCGTGAAGGCGGTCGAACTCTCGCACGACTTCAACGACAGCTTGAAGAAAAGCCAGAAATCGACCCCCGTGAAGCTAGCGTTGTAATCTCACACGGAGAAATTCAACACGGCAATCAGGAGAGGATTGACATTCTGAACCGTTACCGTGCTAATGTCGAAGCCGGTGAGGAAATACAGTACGAGGAAAATGCAGGCCGGTTGTATAGGAATCAACAGGCCTTTGCTTCCGCTATGGAAATTGATTTGACGGAGGAGTTTTAATCATGAAAGAAAAATTTAACGAGTTCTTGTTTTGGGGTTTGTCCGGTTGTTGGACTGTGTTTGGTTGTTGGATTGTATGGGTGACACGATGAGAGTAAGAAGGTATCACGCTATTGAAGTAGCTAGGTATTATCAGAGGCTTGAAAATATCGAGCGCAGGCGTAAGGAAGCGGAAGAAGCGGAGAAAAACAAAAAGGGTTTTTTCAGGAGATTGTTAAGTGTCAAATAAAAATATAGAAATTAAATCCGCGCTACTGTGCGCGTTGGCCTTTGCTTTAGGTCTGTTCGTTGTTAGTCTTGCCGGTTGTAAGACCGCCGGAAAAATTGAAGGCGGTGCGGAGCTTATACAGATTGAGCCCGCGAAATCTCAGAAATAGTTTTCTCTATAAAACGACGTAAGTTCAATGATAGCAAGGACTTACGACGGCGGCGGGCAGGCCGCCAAATACCCTCCCCCTACAAGTGGGGATTCTTATATTTATTTCTTAATTATTTCTAAAAAATAGCTTAGGTGTGACCTAACGTGTCACGACCATGTGCGATAATATATATATAAGGAGTTAAGGAAATGATGAACAACAGAAAAAAAGCAATAGCAATGCACAACGCGAACAAGAAACGCTTTGCAGATATATTCACCGGATGCTTAGCACACGGCACATTGAAGCAAACACAGAAGAAAATAAAAACCTTTAAATTGCCAAAAAATAAATAATCAACCGGCACGAGTGACCAACCGTGTCACACCCCTATGGTATAATGTAGGTATAACAGAAACGATAACGAAAGGAAATAAAATGATTAAAGGTACTAAAACAGCTACAATAGACGGCTTCACTTTTGAATACATCCCGAGCCTGAGAGTGTTGGGCGTCACTAGTCCAACCGGCGGAATCGAAATCTACCACCAACTAAGCTACGAAAAAGCCAGCGAAATAGTTGGAGAAATTTTAAAAAAAGCGTCAACCAGTGACCTAACGTGTCACACCCATAGACGATAATATATATAGTTAAGAAGTTAAACGAAAGGAAATATTATGATTCAACTAGGAACTGCAAACGGCTGGAAAGAAACACCAGCAGAATTCACTAAGCATCTTGCTGAGTGTGGTACTGAGTACGAAACAACCATCTGCTATATGGAGTACCCTGAAGAGGGTGGTTGTATCAAACGCCAACGCCAAGAGGTTAAGCGTAAGTACGATATGACCGTTACCCGTAAGGGTAACTGTTACCACAACCACACTTGTAACGAGTGCGGTATTACCTACGATGTAGATTCTGGCGGATAATGCTTGCAATTCTATATATGTTATGGTAAAATCAGAGTATAAGACGAAAGGAAATAAAATGAGCAAAACTAGAAACTATCCAACGAACCACGTTAGTTATGAGAATGTCGGAGCTGTTACTAATCACGAAGAAGGAACGTGTACCTTCGAGCTAGACACAATACCCGAAAAGGGTTTGCGTACTATCGACCTGTTTCAGGGTGATGAGCGTTTGTTTAGTATATCCATCAGTGATACAGGCGTATGCTATCAGGTGTTATCAGCTGGTGAGGCTAGAGGTTGTTTTACACTTTGGGAGGATGAAGTATAATTATGGATTACTACCCAAAAATAGTTGCAGACAAAATGCAAGACGGGTTAACTAAAGAATCGGCCCAGATTGCCGAAATCGGTCAGGTTCTGGTTGCTATGGGTAAATCCCGCACTGAGAGAGTTTGGCTTCTAAGTCATGATGAGGATTTTATTCCAGACGTTTTGAGTTGTTATAATTACAAAGGTTAAGAAGATGTTAAAAGAAAAGACTACTAGAAAAGTTTTAGATAATTGCGGTAAAGAGTGGGAAGTTTATGCGTGGTACATGACTCAACACGGATGGGAATATTGGCAGCTAGAGCCGACTGACCAGTACGGGTGCGCTATGTGTTACGTTCAAGGGTTGGCGTGTGAGTTCGGCACTGTTAATCTTCAGCATATTGCTAAGTATGTAAACAGTAGTGCAAAGGGTTTAGACTTATGGGATTTATCGCCCCCTCTTGATGGTGATAATAGGGGATGGAGTTGGTCAGAAAATGAAGGGGAAGAACTATTATGAAAATAATTTCAACCGATTGTACTGAAGAGCAGCAGAAGGAAGATATGCCGGAACTGCTTAGGCTTAACGCCGACGCGATAGAAACCGAAATGCTTTGGGAATTCTTTGGTGGTACAATTACACTACCAAACGGAAACCAGTATCAAGTAATCAATTAATAGGAATTTAAATAATGCCAGCACATAATGTAAACACCGCCGCACTGGAACAAGTAGTTGAAGCGGCACGACGATTTGAAAGTTTGGCTGAAGCACTAAACTTATCGCCGGTTGATAATGAATTTTGCGACTTGTCCACTTCTTTGTTGATGATGGATAAGGTTTTGGAAGTTGCTGATGGCAACGGGGCTAGTATATTTTTAGAAGATGGGAGAAGTCACTAATGAACTACGCGAGTAACTTACAGGTGGCGGCTATAATTTTATCTGTTACTTTATTTATTATGTCTTGGGACTATGCGGTGCCAGTATGTAAAAAAATAAAATCTCTGATTAAGGGTTGACAAATCCCTAGAGGGGCCGGGCCCCCGTCGTCCTAAGTGCTTGATACTAAAGGACTTACGTCAATTTATATAATTTACATTTTAGTCTAAAGATTTCGTTTGCAATTAGCCGATAATATATTATAATGGAAGAGTAAGGCAGACGGCACGCAGTCAGTCAAGCAGGGAAACCATCAGTCAAGCAGTAAGTCGTGCCATCTGTCGTACCCCAGATAGCTTCCTTCAGGGTTTTGTGAAAGGTTCAGCACGCGAGTTTCGCACTCAAGATTAACCGGCAAAAAAATCCAAAAAAAACTAAAGTTTGGGGTTGCAACTGTCCGATATATATAGTATAATGGGAGCATACAAGGGAGATAAAAATGGTAGCATGTCACAAGATAGAGCCAAACAAAAGAGTATATGTGTACTGGAATTTACATCGCAAGTGTTTCAGTATTAGGCAAGGTACGCGAGTTGTTAGGCACATGAATAGTGTTTGCCTTAAAGATGTTAAGTATCTAGTTCAACCGGCTGGTCGTGCTAGGGTTCTAAGGGAAAAGAAAAAGAATGTTCATGCAGGATTGTCTGCATACTATATTGATCATGTTCCAGTTCCGGTGATTAGCTTTGACGTTACATATAATCCGTATAAGTATGAGACGTTTGTGAACACTGAAGATCATGAACCTCAGGAATGGTCAGAGTATGCTTATCTAGAGCGGCAGGGACATAGCCCTACTATTGAGGCTATATTTACTCGGGAATATTTTCAAAAAAGTTAAAGTTCCCACTTGCAAATGACGATATATATAGTATAATGAAAGAGTTCAACAGTTAGTTTTTTAAGGGAGAATCGAATGAAGATTCAAGAAACCAAGTCGGTCGCTGTTAGTTTTGACAAGTCAGTTTACACCAACACTTATATTTCAAACTACAGTGGTGAAACTGAATTCAAGTTCACAGACTATAGAGAGGATGGTTCTGAGTATAAGTTGAATGTCAACGTACCAATAGAAATTGCTCGCTCTATCCTGTCAGAGTTGCAAACCGACCTCGACAACTACGATGCTTTTCAGGCTAAGAAAGCTGAGGAAGCCGCAGAGGAAGCCAATCAGGAATAACCCTTTCGTGAGCCGTGGCGGGCTATAAAACGCCATTTTACTAAGTTTACTATTGTTTTTCTAAGACTAGGAGAAGTATTATGAAGGCTGTTAAAGGAAACCTTTTCGCTGTTGAGATTAAAGGAAAGCTCAACACAACCAACCGTAGCCGTGACCAGTGGGCGCAAATTGTAGACTGTCGATCCGGCAGAGTTCTGCACACTGGACAACCTCGCTACATTAAGCGAGTGGCTAAGGCTAAGTACAACACACTGTTGGACATCTAGTCTTAGGATGGGAGAATCGGGGTAGTGCTTCGGACGGCTATGTATACGCAAGCATTAAACTCAGGTGGCGGAGTCGCTCAACGCCTGAACTATCCCCTTTCTTTTTTAATACAAATATATGCCGGTTGGGTAGCTCCTAACCGGTAGGATGGTGGCTGAATAACCGGAGCCAGCAGGAGACGGTAAGGCACACACCTAACAGAGTATGTCCAAATGGATGAGGCTGTTAGGCGATGGTACAAATTAGGGAAGCTCCTTCACTGGGGTAGCCAGATTTTGCCCCGAAAAGTTGTAGGTATCTTTAACTGGAAATCCTACCCATCCATTTTTATTTTTGGCACATGGGGTGCTGGCCGCCGTCGTCGTAAGTCGTTGCTACATAAGGACTTACGTCGATTTATTTAATTTAGTTTTTTTCCCGGAATTATTAAAGATACCCCTTGCAATTTGCCGATAAATATAGTATGATGGTAGTAAAGGGGAGAGTGATGAAAAGAAAAAAGAAGATAATAAAAATAAAAATTAAAGTTGGTAAAACCTCAATAGGACACCAATCGCACGTAACCGGCACCGGCGCCCACGACAATCGACCGCGTAAGCAGCGTACTAGGTCGGCAAAAAATAGTCGGGCAATTAGGGAATTTTATTAAAGTTTCCACTTGACAAATGCCGATCTATATGATATAATTGAAGTATCAACACAAGGGAGAAAAGATATGTTGAAGTTTTCAAAAGCAAACGCAAAAACAGAAGCACTTGCCAACGATGCGGAATTAGCAGAGTATTTACTTGACAAGCGTAAAATTTATTCGTTGGATTTGTTAAGCGGGTATTCGTGTCCCGCTGCGGAAAAATGTCTGTCAAAAGCCGTTCAATTACCAACAGGCAAGCGTAAAATAAAAGACGGATTAAAAACAGAGTTTCGTTGTTTTTCAGCGTCTCAAGAAGTGCAGTATAATAATGTATACAATCTACGTAAGCATAATTTTGATATGCTTCGTAAACTATCGTGCGGTGAAATGGTTGACATTCTAAACCAGTCCCTTCCCGAAAATGCGGGCATTGTACGGATACACGTTGCGGGTGATTTTTTTAGTGAAGAATATCTAGAAGCTTGGTATTCAATCGCATTGCTTAATCCTAGCACGTTATTTTATGCTTATACAAAGTCGTTGCGTTATTGGCTTAAAATTAACGAGTTTCCGATATTGCATAATTTTGTTTTAACTGCTTCGTATGGTGGTCGTTATGATTATCTAATCGACGATAATACTTTTAACTTTCGTTCGGCTAAGGTTGTATTCAGTGAAGCAGAAGCGGAAGAATTAGGATTAGAGATTGACCACGACGATTCGCACGCCGCTAAACCGTCAATGAGGAATCAAGATTTTGCACTACTGATTCACGGCACACAACCGGCAGGATCTGAAGCGGCAACGGCATTAAAAGAATTAAAAGGAAAAGGTAGCTATTCGAGAAAAAAGAATAAAGTTCTTGCAATCGGATAGTCGATATAGTATAATGAGGGAAACAGTTTTTATGGAGGTAGTTATTATGGATACTTGAAAAAAAGGAGGTGTTTATCGGATGGGCTGTTGTTTCAATATTCTTTGGGATAATTATAGTTAGTTTCTTATGTGTAGAGGATTAAAAATGGAAATTGGAAAAGAAGTAAGTTTCACCTACTTAAAGGGTGCAGAGAATGGTATTGACGCTAACGGCGTTTTGACCAAAGATTATTCAGCTAATGCTGAAAGCTACGCTGGTAAGGTTCTGGATGTTCGTAACATCGAAGATCAACCGCTGGCATGGGAAACGCTGATGTATGGTAAATGCCATGAGCGTTCTCAAAACCTTGTGACCGTCGAACTTGAAGACGGTGAAACTAAAGCGTTCTACGATGGTCGTATGATTGGACTTAACGTAGCATAGACCTACGGCGTCAGACCGGTGCAGAGGTTCCGTACAGCGGGCTAACCCTCACCGGCTGGCGTTTTTTTTATAGACAAAATAAAATGGAAATGCTGGAAATCCTAACGCAGGAACAGATTGATATGCTCGTAGATTTATTTGGGCTTGAGTGGGTCGATTATATAGAATATGTAAATTTAAAGAATTGACGTAAGTCGTTGTGCTGTAAGGACTTACGACGATGGGGGCCCGCCCGCCGCGTGCCAATCGGCACTAAAATTATTATTATTTTTCCTAAAGTATCGCTTGCAATTAGTCGATATATATAGTATACTTAAAGAGTAAGTAAGTTATACAAGGGAGAAAAGAAATGGACTGGAAATCCTACGTCAAGTATTACATCAAGTATAAAAAATAAATTAAAGTTTTGGCTTGACATTGCCGATAAATATGTTATAATGAAAGAGTTAGGATAAGTTACTTTTTTTAAGGGAGAGTTAAAATGGCTCATCAAGTAGAGAAAATGGTTTTTGCTGGTGCTACTCCGTGGCATGGACTGGGAACTGAAATCGACCAAGATACAGGTTTCTGGGAAGCGTTCGACAGTGCTGGCTTAAACTGGGAAGTGGACACAAAACCGCTGTTCACTTCTGACGGTGAGAAGGTTTCTCATCGTGCCGCCTATCGAACCTCTGACAATAGGATTCTTGGTATTGTTGGAAAGCGTTGGACACCTTTGCAGAATCGTGATGCGTTCGAGATTTTCGAACCATTGGTCGATGCTGGTGAAATGGTGATTCACACCGCTGGTTCACTTCGTAATGGTGAACGTATTTGGGCGTTGTGTCAACTGAATCAGAATAACAGCGAAATCGTCGCAGGCGATGAAGTTGCTAAGTTTGTTCTGTTGTCTAACGGTCACGATGGAAAGTTGGCGGTACACTTTGGATTTACTCCAATTCGTGTCGTGTGTGCTAATACCGAAGCGTTAGCCCGTGGAAGTAAAGCATCTAAATTGGTTAGAGTTCGTCACTCGCGTTTCGTAAAGCAAAATGTGCAAGAGTTGCGTGACGTTATGAACTTCGCCAATCAAGAGTTTGAAGCTACTGCACAGCAGTATCGTTACCTAGCGTCGAAGTCAATCAACTCGGACGACCTTGACAAATACATCAAGATTGTTCTCGGTGTTGACAATAAGTCTGACGACGAAATGACAACCCGCTCTAAGAATATCATCCTTCAGGTGAAGGGATTATTCGAGGGTGGTAAAGGTTCTGATATTGTCGGAGTTCGGGGAACTTACTGGGGAGCGTATAACGCTGTCACTGAATACCTGAACTACTCTAAGGGTCGAACTACTAACAACCGTATGGATTCCATGTGGTTCGGGCAGAATGGCACTATGAGTCAGAAGGCACTCGATACCGCATTGGAGATTAGTGCATAGCACTCTCCCTTGTGCTTGCCCTGTCGGGCTGTCGGTGAGGTTCCGCAAGACGGGTTAACCCTCGACACTCGGCAGGGCTTTTTATTACAAATCACAGCAACCCAATCAAAGCCTCCTTGCCGTTAAGTCGGAGAAGGGGCGACAGGTCAAAGGTGTTCATTGCGCAACCCTCTGTCGCGGTGGTATGGCTTCCCATCTTGCTGCTTTTCTAAATTACACAAATCGACGTAAACCCTTATGGCGTAAGGACTTACGGCGCGGGGGGCTGGCCGAATTAACGTAAACCCTTGCTATATAAGGACTTAGGGAAATTTTATAGAGCAAACAGCGTGCCAAAATAAGCTAAAGATTGCCCCTTGAAATGCCGATAATATATGGTATAATGTAAGTGTAGACTATATAAGGACTTACGGCTATTAAAAATAATAGAAAAAATAAAAAATATATTCCCCTCATTTGGGTGGCATGGTATACTTAAGCCTAACCACCTACTTGGGGGGTGCTCTTTTAGGGGGTGTCTTACCCCTTCTTTCTTCTTAGGGTTATGCATAAGAAAATAGCACGCGAGTTTTGTTACAGGTTACGAAAAATCTTAAGACTCGTCAGTTTAAAAACGGTCGGTAATTTTATTGTAATTTTAAATATTACGTGGGGAATTTGTCTCACCCGTTCTAAATTCCTCGGTTATAGTGTGGTTATTAGCACGCGAGTTTAAAAGTACGGTTGGAAAAGATTGTGGGGCACTGGAGCAGTTTTATGGGGTATATATTATTATGAGCAAGCTACCAATAGTCAAGAGCGAGATTGGGTATTCCCTATATAGAACTATAAAGGGGATTAAGGAACCTACGGATGAACAGGTTACTTATCTAGAAGAATTCTGGGCAGAGTTTAAGAAGGATCAGCCTGAGTTGGCTAAATTAATTATAAAAGAAATGGGCGCGTTCTCTCCAAATAAAAAAGCAATGGCCGCTTACGCGCACGGGGTTTGGTTGTGTTATGCGGCACTTAAGTCTCAGCAAGAGGCTGATGAGATGAATGAAAATTGGGGAATTTAAATAATATTCTTTCCCTCTTCTTTAGCTTTAGCTGGTAATATAGCAATAAAAATTGTTTTAAAAAAAACAGCAAGTAACATAAAAGGAACAGATAAAATAATTCTTGTTTTGTAGATCAATGTCTCACCCCTTGTACTTTCCTCGGTTAGAGAGTGGTTAATAGCACGCAAGTTTTTAAAAATTAAAGGAAGGTACAGTAGATTACCAAACCTTTTGTAAAAATAAAAATTTCCCACCAACCACCCCGCAGGTTATAAATAACTAGCGGCAACTTAAAACCCCGATCCATACAGGGAAGTACGGACAGCAAGATTTCCCTATAGCTCTACTGAACTAATCTTACTAAGGGGGCATTGTAATGGGCGGTGTGATCTCTTGGTATAAATAGTAACAAAAAATAAAGATGCTACCGCCGTATTCTCTAATGTATTATACTATCAAACCTCGCACTTATTAACGCCTCAATAGCAATAAGTTGAGAAAAAATCATAAGTGTCGGTAATTTTTCATTAAAATTTCCCTCAACATTAAAAATGTACAGGAAAAAGAAAACTAGGGTTAGTATCTTATAAAACCCATAACCGGAAAGATTAGGTTCTTTAGCTTGTATCATGTTTTTAATACCCCGTTTCTATTTCTTAAGGTATAATTATATGTAAGACGTATTTATAAACTCTTCTTATATATATCTTATTGTTATTAAATGTCTATCCTTCATGTATATGTTTAATATCTCTTATCTAGTGAAAGAAAAATATTCTATACCGGATGTACTTATATCATACCACCGGCGAGACTGAATTTCAAGCAAAAAATTCCTGATCGTGAAAAGTTTTTTAATATTCTGCTATATTCATTAGCCTTTCTACCATAAAAGATTAAAGAACCTTCTTGAAAATTCCGATATATATGCTATAATGGTATTACGCGCCCAACATCCTTCTTTTTGCTGGTACTTTTGCGGGTAATAAACCCAATTTGCGCGAGAATTTTATTTTTTTAACTTATTTCGGCGGGAAGAGGTGCGAAATGAACTATGACGATATGCAGACTAATAAATTTCACTCATATATTATGTTTTGTATTGGTATTGTTCTTATATGTGTTATTGAATTAGTTTTTAGGTGGATAGGGATATAAAGACTATAAAATAAGGGTTTTCGTGACCTCATACAATTAATCACAACAGAAGGGAAATACGGTTGCCCTGTCTTGTAGGACACTCAAGTTGTAAATAAAAAAGTTGTCGTCTGGTAGCGCTAAAGGGGTATATAAATATATAATCAATTTAAGTTAATTTCAAAGAGATTGCTAAATTGATTTATAATTAAAATGAAATCAAAAGAAATACCTACGAGGCACAATAATCATGTCTATAAAAGTACAGTTAGTGCATAACGTTAGCGGAAAAAGCTATCAAGTCTGGGCTATCTCAAGTACAAGGAGGTATAGGATAGGTAAACCTTTTACGTATACAAAACAAGATTCACAGATTGAGTGCTGGGATAGGGCTTTAAAATTAGCTGCCACATTTGAGCAAGATATAGGGAGCAAAAATGGATAGCGATTTTTTTATAAAGCTACAGAAACTATCACAGATAGAAGACAGTGGTGTGGAAGTATATATAGACGAAGATGGGGAGGTTGAATTTGAAATAGACTATGATGTTTTTATGGAGATGTTAAGAGGTGAAGATAAGTACGAGTAAAAACCTGTGCATCTTGTTCGCCTTCACAAATTTTTTGCTTTTTTTGCTGAATAAGAGCTTGACAAATGGTATAATATGTGTTACAATGGTAGCATACGTTTTGTTCTTTACAATGTCAGATGAGGAAAATAAATGAAAAGGAAAGCCCCACAGAAAGAGTGTCCAAGTTGTCACGAGTTAGTTCACGCTAGAGTTAGTAAATGCAAGAGTTGCAAACACGTTTTTTATATTAAGAAAAATGTACAGCAAGAGGCATTAGCTAAAAATTGGCGTAACCTGAAAGCTAAAGATGAGATAAAGGTATTTTCTGGCAGCGGAACATACTTTTTAAGTAAAGACAAAACAAATCCAGATGGCACTCCGATGAAAATTTCAATGGGGCATAAAGGTAAATTTGAAGTTATTGAAGTGATTGACGAAGGCACTAGAAGCTGTGGTATTATAGGCAAACAGATATTTCCTAGATACAGGGCAACTGTTAGAGAATACATATATATGGGTGAATCATATTTCAGCGATAATACAGGGCTACATATGCGTCCACATAAAATAAAAGTTATAAAGATAGAAAGCGGTAGTTAGATTATGGATGACTGCAAAAGATATGCAAGCTACTACGCTAAAAATGATCGTAAGGAAAGTGACGTTAAGAAACTATGTGAAGACTTAAAGCATGAAAACGCAAAGTTGACACTTAGGGTAAACAAACTTGAGGATGAAATTCTAGGATTAAAACACAGCCTTAGAAAACTAACCCCAAGTGAGTAAAATGTATGATTTAATATTATTGTTAATTTTATTTTTTGATAGCGCACCAAACGAAAACATAATAATCGAAGACAGTTCAGATATTGTTGAGATTAATCACGTTTATCACCTTAACGACAAAAAAGAAATAGAAAAAAGATTTATTCAAGTAATCTGGTGGGAATGGCGTAATACGGTTCTTTTACCAGAGAAAAATATCGAAGGGGAAAAAACCGGAGACTGGTATAGTGGTAGTGATTTTGTAGTTAAGGACTACAGGATTACCTCTTCCAGAGGAGAAGAAAAAGTACAGCTGATTCCTTGCAGGGAAAAAGGTCGCTGGATTTCTTTGTTTTATGACGAGCGTGATAAATGTGTCCGTAGAGTTATGTCTAATTCTAGGATAATATCTCACACCTTATATGATAGAGAAGTAAAAAATCGGGAAATTGTCCAACAAGACTTAAGAAATAAGTTGACAAAGCCCGATACTAATGTTATAATGAGAGAAATCGAGGAACTAATAGACGCTGACCGATAAAGGAAAAACAATGAGAAAGTATTATGTAAAGTCAGGCGACTTAAGAGTAATCATACTCGGAGAAGATGAAAAAGATGCTATTATGAGAGCATTAGAGTTTGTAACCACTAGCGATGTTCAGGCAACAAAACCTGCGGCTACACTTGACCACTTCTTCTACGCTAATGAACGAGGATTTGTGTCGATGGATGACAGCGACTTCAGGATGAATACAGAAGAAGTTATTTTAGAGTTAATGGATTGGGATTGGGAAGAGTGAATATATTTTATCTATCAGAATGTCCTGTAGAATCAGCACGGTCGCAATGTGACAAGCATGTTGTAAAGATGATACTTGAGTCGGCACAGATGCTTTGCACAGCGCACCATGCGTGTCCGACCCACGCAACACGACCTGAGAAGTTCTACAAGCAGGCTCACCTCAACCACCCATCAACTATTTGGGTCAGGACTACTACCGCTAACTATGAGTGGATGATTATCCATGCTTTAGCTTTGTGTGAGGAATATACCCATAGGTACGGCAAGGTACACGCTAGTCAAGCATTGATTGAGTGGTGTGCTGATAACATACCGGATATTCCAGAGGCAGAGATGACAAAAATGCCTCAGTGTATGCCCGATGAGTTCAAGGAAGAATGTAGCGTATCTGCTTACCGGCACTTTTATAATGTAGATAAGCGTAGGAGCTTTAAGTGTGTATGGACTGACCGCAAGGAACCAGAATGGTGGAGTAATAACTTAGAATTAGTAAAATGAATGATCCATTAGACCTACAACTAGAACTAGAATGTAATTACTGCGACTATGTAGAAAGAATAACTGTGCATGAATCTGACTATATTACTTGGCATAATGGAGGGTTTATACAAGAGGCTTTTCCCTATCTGTCAGCAGATCAGAGGGAACTTATGATAAGTAATACTTGTGATGACTGTTGGAATAAGTTTTTTCCAGAATGAGCCTTTCTGATTGGTATATAAGAGCTATCATGGCTTTAGCTATAACAGTGCAGATTCCATGCTTAATAGCTGTTATATATATTCTTATACCTATTTTAATCATAGACTTTTTCATAAAAAAAATTAAAGTTCCTCTTGACAAATGACGATTAGTATGATATACTCATAGCATAACAAGTTTTAACTAGGAGATTTACAGTGAACTTAAAAGCAATGATTAATGACAATATGGCAGTCTTAGAAGCTGAGTCAAACCATAAAGAGATGTTAGCAAAAGAAAAGCTACAACGCCAACGTGAGGCACTTATAGAACTTCGTGAGGAAATTAAACCAGTTATTGAAGAAGCTGGGTATAGCATTGGGCTACGGAGGGATGGTAACATATTTTCCAAGAAGTGGCGTGCCTATGAAGATTCTTGGGAAAGGTCAGTGGAGAAGGTCTACTTCCTCAAGGTAGAATTTGAGGATTCCAGACATCTCAAAAACACTGGTGAGAGTGAGAGCTTTTACGCTCCAGATACACAATACGCTGGGCAACACTGTGGTAGTAATAAACCTGCTTACATCAAGATTCGTTGGGATGATGATAAAGGTTTGTATCATATAATGCCTAATGTAGCTTTTGACCATAATAAGGAAGTTGAAGGGCTTGATCCATTAACATATAAAGAGCTAACAGGTACTAAGGATATGGTTATTGAGCGATTGGCTGTTGTACTTGCTAATGCAATGCGATATGAACAAAGCGAGGCAAGTAGAATCGCACAGAAGTGGGAAGAAAAGAATTCCTAAAGTTTCCTCTTGCAACTGACGATAAGTATGTTATAATGAAATCAACTGGCGAGGTCACAATTCCGGTGTGATCCAAAGCCGTAACCGAGTAACTTGGAGGCGTGCATGTCTTAGTTACGTCAAGTCGGTAAGCCAGTTTTTATTTAGGAGATTGAAGGTGAGTAATTGCACATGTAATAATTCTGTTTTCTGGGATGGTATAAGGTACTGTCCTGATTGTAACACACATGGTACTGCACCTACACAAGACGAACTAAACAAGGAGATTGAAGATGAGTGAATATAGGAATAGAACTATCTGTGTAGACAAGCATGAGATAGTAGTAGATAGAGTTCATGAAATTACAGTAGTTATTGAAGGCGGCATGTGTGTAGATGTCAGAGGACTACCAGAAGAATGGGACTATGCTATTGAAGATTATGATGTGGAGAAGCAAGGATGAGTAAACTTGATAAGGCTTTGCAGGCATTAAAAGCAGTAGTAAATGGTATGCCAGAAGAAATGATTGACACTCATGTAAGAAATCTACTTGACGGGTGCGAACGAGTTATACAGGAGATTGAAGATGAGTAACTCAACTAAAGTTGAAAACAATGAAGACAATCGTGAGAAGTTAGCAGAAGAAGTTGTAGACAGTTGGGACATGGATTGTTTACTGGAATATGCACGAACAAGTCTAGTAGTGCAGTATAGAGATGAGGATGAAGATTTCCAGAGAGATTGGCAAGATATGATGGGAGATGAAGATGAGTAAGACTATATACCTACATTTAGAACCACATATGATAAGTCCTGAGTCTGG
>Ga0208919_1000286_pt1 | contig 36615 bp, 46 predicted proteins | sample 4_EtaG_FD_184076 | JGI IMG/M metagenome (GOLD analysis project Ga0208919, IMG submission 184076) | Marine viral communities from the Subarctic Pacific Ocean - 4_ETSP_OMZ_AT15127 metaG (SPAdes) (version 3) | ecosystem: Environmental > Aquatic > Marine > Oceanic | place: Pacific Ocean | collected...
AGTAAACCACAACAACATCATTTGCAATTTGCTGATTACTACTCTTGTGCATTAACTGGATATGCTGAAGGTCAACAAATATTACGTGAACAAGGTAGTGAGGTTATAAATACTTTACAACTTACTATTGGACATGAGTGTATAAAGATTGAAAAATGAGCAAAAAGAAATGGTATATTGGATTAGGGATTATATTATTATCAATGGTAGGATTTACCAATGCGGCGAATACATCAACCATCAGTGATAACTTACTTTCTAATAATTTTTATGATGATTGGAGTGGCACTAATGACCATTTTCATGGCCCTAACATATTGGCTGGTGTGCATGATGAGTATCGTGAGCAAACTATTACCCTTTCGGATCATCTCGAAACTCACGAGATACAAGGCGTAACTCAATCACAGTTCCAAGCCGAGGTTTGGTTTTGGAATCAGTATGACCAATCAGTAACACTAACACAGGAGATAGTAGATTCAAATGGAACGCAGTATAATAACAGTATTACAATGTCTGGTACTTGTGATGGTTGGAATGGATGTGGATATGAAGATTCTCCTACCAACACTATTATCATTAATGATATTGCATCAGACTACGATATAACAACTAGGTTTAGTTTCTCGGTACCATCAAGACCAAACTATCATTACGCTGCTGATGTTCGTAACCCAGAGTTGTTTGTAACTTATGATCCATTTGTTTTGGATATGACTACAACACAAGATGTTGAGGAGTGGTTACAAGACTTTGAAGAAGAATATATAGACATATTTGAAGAGCAAGAGTTATTTTTTATAGACGAGCCAGAGCCTTTCATTGAAAATTTTTTGACATTTGAGCCAGAGGTCTATGAGTTCTTTGAGGAGATAGAATACTACGAGCCAGAGATAGAAATCTTAGAAGAGTTACCAGAAGAAATTATAGAAGAAATAATAGAGGAAATGCCAGAAGAAATTATGGAAGAGATTATAGAAGAGATGCCAGAAGAAATAGTAGAAGAAATTATCGAAGAGCTACCAGAGGAGATAATAGAAGAGGAGCCAGAAGAGATAAGTGAGGAGCCTAACATGGAGGAGATGCCAGAGGGAATAGATACATCTGAACCAGAGCAAGGTGATATAACTATAGGCAAGACAATCTTTGCAAAGGCCATAGAAGTAGATCAAGTTACATTTAGTATTATGTTACAGGAGCAACCTATAATGCAAGACGCTAATTTTTATGCACCAATAAATATTTATCCAGATCAAATTACGATCTTTGACGACAGGCAAATATATGGTAATATTAGTTATGTCGTTAATGATCCAGTAACTGTGCATAATAATTTAATTGTAGGGAATTTAGAACGACAACAAGAGTTAAGACAAAAATTAGAGAGTATGCAATGGAGAAACTAAAAAATAATCTAGCTGGTATAGTTAGTCTAATTGGTGTAGTGGGTGCAATAGGAGCAGGGTTTACTACCTATGGAAAGTTGTTAGGTAATATATCCTCTCTTGAAGAAAAAGTATCAGATCTTGAATCAAGGCAATATGTAATAAATGAAACAGTAGATCTAACTGATACAAATAACAAGATTAATGATAACTATGTAGCAGTTACAGATCGTATTACAACAATACAAAATGAATTAAATGCGTCTGCAAACAATCTAGGTATATTAGAAACTAGAATAGACTTGATGCAAACACAAATAGAAGAGATGAAATTAGAAAACAGCAATCCAATGATGAGATAGGAGTAAAGATGTTAGAAAAACTAAAAGAAATCGCCCATAAATTGCCATACAGTGATGTTTGGTACGATAAATGTGCTTGTGGTTACAAAAAATACAAACGCGTTGTGTGGGTTGCTCTGGCCGTTCTAGGACTAATTCTATTTTTAGCGTAGTAAAATGGCCAAGAAAGATCCAAGACTAGCAAGAGCAGGTGTTAGTGGTTACAATAAACCAAAAAGGACACCTAACCACCCAAAAAAATCACATGTGGTTGTTGCTAAACAAGGCGACAAAGTAAAAACAATACGTTTTGGACAACAAGGCAAGACAGGCGACAAGACTATGACACCAAGAGCAAAGTCATTCAAAGCGCGTCATGCAAAAAATATAGCAAAAGGTAAAATGTCGGCTGCGTTTTGGGCCAACAAAGTAAAATGGTAGATATTAGTTATCTGGCAGCACCATATAGTTTAGGTGGCATTAGCACTGAATACGACAGGATGCAAAGATACTCTATGATAACTAGGCAGGCATGGCTATTATTTAAACAAGGTATTAACATTTACAGTCCTGTTACATTACATCACACAATACAAAGATATGGCAGAATAGATCTAACTACTAGACAGTGGATGAAATACGACTGTGCTTACTTGCAACACTGCAAGGATATGTATGTATTAATGATAGATGATTGGGATGTTAGCACTGGTGTACTAGCGGAGATAGATTTTGCCAAAGCAAATCACATTCCTATATTATTTATTGAGCCTAATGAATTTGTATTAAATGGTTAGACTATAGTTTCAATCCAGTTGCCATCATCATCTAATACCATTGGTAATAATCTTGGCATACCTTCTATAATTATGCCACATCCTAATACAAATCTTGTGGAAAAATTTTTAGCATAACTAAATGCCATAGACTTTTGATTTATTAAACAGCCTACTTGCATACCCCAGTACAAATCATCTGGGTTGGCCCAGTATCCAATACTAAACTTTGTATGGTAGTGTCCTTGCACACAATTCATAGCCATAGTTTGTGATACTTTTAGCACATCTGCTGATCTGCCATGCGTAAAGTATACACTCTTACCATTACACATTTGTAATTTTAAATCGTCTACCCACTGCCATTTTTTTGTGCCAAGAAACTCACCGTATGGTCGCAAGAACTGTGCTGACATACCATATTTGATAGCTCTCCTATAAACTAAAGAGCTATGGTTACTGTGGACTTCTGTTACATTTGGAAATATTGATTCTAATTCTTTGATGTAATTTTTAGATACTGTAAGCTCATCTCCTATAGACGGTAGATCTGGATTGTGTTCATGAAAACTTATTGCATGAAAATCAAGCAAATCGCCTATATTGACTACAAAATCTGGTTTAAATTGTTTTTTTATTTCTCGTAAAAAATCAAAGCTATCCTTATGATGGTAAGGAATATGCAAATCTGAAATTACTAGCACGCATCTATTCATATTGCCCTCCTCGCAATTTATGTTATAATAACACTGTTCGTAACTAATAACAAGGAGGACAGTTAACATGCCTATGGGTAAAGGAACTTATGGCTCAAAAAGAGGTAGGCCAGCAAAAAAAGGTGGTATGACTAAAAAACAAAAAACATTACCACCAGCACTTAAAAAAGCAATTATGAAATCGAAGAAAAAGTAATGGCTAAAAGAGGATTATACGCAAACATACATGCCAAGCGTAAAAGAATAGCGTCTGGTAGTGGAGAACGTATGAGAAAAAAAGGTGCTAAAGGCGCTCCAACAGAGGCTAACTTTAGAAGAGCTGCAAAAACTGCAAAGAAAAGAAAATGAAGTGTTGGTATTGCGCTAACGATCTTATCTGGGGAGGCGACCACGACATTGAAGAAGAGGATGAAGAGTATGTTATGGAAACAAACTTATCATGCCCCAACTGCAATGCCTTTGTGTTGACCTTTTTACCTAAAGATCAGGATCATTCTTGATTAAATCTTTTAGTTTTTCAAGGTAAACTATTGCGTCCCACAATTCTTCTTGGATGTCATCTATCCAATGTGTTGTGCGTTTAGTAGCATCTTTCATAGTATCACCGTATGTAACCATACCGTTGTTTGCTCTGTCGTTTGCGCGTTCTATTATAGATGCTACTAGCGGATCTTTTGTAAGTTTAAAATCTGTCATTAAAACTCCGTGTTATTCCAATGTGAACAAAACTTGTTGACTGCGCAATAGTGAGTGCAACGAGTGTCCTCACCTTTACGTAGCACAATCAAACATCCTTTGCCTTCTGTCATATTATTGTTGGCCATGTATTCTTTAGCATCTTCTAATGTAGGCAACAATCTAACAGCTGACTTCCTGCCATCTTTCATTACAGCATACTGATCGTCTTTACGCCAACGTTCTTTTGGAGTACATATAGGCGGCTCTTCTTGACTTTCTGCTTGTTGATGTAAACTTATACGTTCTTTGATGTAAGCGTCTTGCTCTTCTGGTTTCCAACGTTTTATGGGTATCATAACACTTTGTTGCTTTGGATAGTTTTCAGAAGTCATTGATTTCAATTTACTCCAATCACGTAATATAGCCATGATCTGTAATGATTTTACTTTGATCTTAATCTTGTCATCTGTGTTTCTGATTAGCCAGTCTAGTATGTTTAGTTGCGCCTCCCATTCTGTTTTACCAGTGGTTAGCGCATCCATAGCAGACCATGCAGAAGTAACTTTGAAGTCAATAAGTTGTCCGTCTTTTGACAAGTAATCAAATGTGCCAGATAGTTTCCAACCATTTGTTATCTCGTTATTAACAAACACCCTACGTTCTGTTATGTCCTCTGTGTTTTCAGAAGCACGTTCAATAATGTGATGGACAGACTGTCCCAGCAAACTCCATATCCGATCAGACACATCTTCTTGCAAGACTTCCCAAAACCTTTGCTCCAACACTCTTATACGTGGTGGTTTTAGTAATCTTGTAGCAGATATGTCGCTACCTTGTGAGTCGTAAGGATCGTTAGCCACTGCGCGTACAATTGCTTGTGGCAGCTTTTGTGTATTAGTAAGTTCCATACTCCCAATTCCTTACTAAAACGGTACGCGATCAGAATCTGTAAAGTCTGGCAAGTCTGTACTATTATTACCATCTCCAAGATCATGCGAGCCAGACAGTTCTTTGCTCTTCAGTATAATGTTTCTTATGCCCTCTGATAGCTCATTAAAACTATCACGATCACCTTTTTGATAATCGTCTATAGAAAACATTATGCTGTCGTGGTGCTGGTCATCCATAGCTTCTTCTTTTGGCAAAGGCATGATAGAGGCAACTCTAGGCCTACCGTTCTTACCCTCCATAACATTAAGATAGCATGGCACGCCTAACAGTTTAGTAATATCAAATCCTTTTTTTTCTGTTTCTGTAAATGCCCTGCCCCTCCATGCAGATAAGTCTGCACCAAGATTAGACTTCTCGTGTAATGATAATGTGTAAAACTTGCTTAGTGTAAGCGGCTCTCCGTTCATATCATTTTTATGTGCTGGCACTTCCCAGATAATCATGCACTGCCTTTTGTATGTAACATTGCCATCATAGTTATTCTCTTGTGTCCCAAGATCTATGACGTTTACACACCTCGCCTTATGCACGCCAGTTGGCACTTGTGGAAATGTTGATTGTTGTTCGTTAGTTGTAGCTATAATATTCATTGTTTAATCCTTTTTTTATATTTACTATTATGTGGATTATTATGATGATTATTAACGTTAAGTCAATACAATAGTTGACTTTAATTAAGTTATTTTATAGTATATGTTTATTAACATGAGGTAACATTATGAGTGAATTATACGAAATAGCTAAAGAGCGCAAGATAGAGATTGTGTCAAAATATGGTGGCAGAAATTTAGCTAGGATCTTGAACATCAGCCACCCTGCTGTGTCTAAGTGGGAAGTTATACCACCATTGAGAGCTTATCAGATTGCACACTTGGGCGATTATGACTTGGAGTACATGAGGCCAGATCTAATTGAGGCATTGTCAATAAACACATAGATTTCAATGACTTATGTGTATGGCACTGCTATTGATCTGCTATAATTTTGCTATGTTTTTGCCAATAGCAAAGTATAGCTCTTCAACTGCACCTGCAACTACTAACAAGATAGTAATACATACAATACATAAAACGCTTGACATTGGTTAACTGATGATTAAAATCGTTAATCGAGGTTAAGATATGAGAAAAAGATACAATGACGAGCAATCGCCAGCGTTTCAATTTTACGCGAACGATTGGATCAGCGACACAAATAGACTAAACATGTCATTAGACGAGCAAGGTATATACATATTATTGTATTGCCACTGCTGGCGTGTCTACAAACTTCCACACGACAACAAAGTATTAGCAAAAATTTGCAATACAACTAGCGGTGTTATGAAACGTGCATGGCCCAAGATGGCACATTTATTTTACGTAGAAGATGGTTACATACATTGTGTGCAAGCAGAAGAAGAACGTGAGCGACAAACACAGAACAGATTGAAGAAACAAAAAGCAGGTAAAAAAGGCGCAGAAGTAAGGTGGGGTGATGACAGATCAGATTAAACAATACTCTAGGTTTCTAAATAGTTTCGGCACACATCATAGTTTCCAGACTTTTGGCGATAAAGGACTAGACAAAAGATTAATAAAGCAACTGCATGGCACGATTGACGAGCATGTAGACAAGTTGCAGGATCTAAACAAAAAAGGTGCTGGTGTATTTTTTACAGTAAACCGTACAGATCTGCATGGCAGGACGACAAAGAATATAAAGTCTGTACGTGCAGTGTTTATAGATTTAGACGGTACGCCATTGCCTACAAGATTTGAGTTACAGCCAAATTTGATTGTCAACACATCTCCAGATAAATATCATTGTTACTGGTTAGTTGATGACATGCCATTGCAAAGTTTTGTACTGTATCAAGAGGCGTTAGCATTAAAATTTAACAGCGATCCAGTCGTGAAAGACTTGCCAAGAGTTATGAGGGTAGCTGGTTTTTATCACAACAAACACAAACCATATCCTATAAAAATTGTAGAGGAATATAATACAAACAAACCATACCATACAGATGAAATACGTGATAAACTAAAATTAGAACGTCCAAAAAGTAAAATGATTATCGGTAGAATGTTACCGAGAACCACAACTTACAAGCGCAACGGTATCATAAACGGAGCGTCAAAAGGCAACAGACACGAAACACTAGTCAGAATGTTAATCTCTATGAGATTACGTGGCGAAACACTAGAGTATGCAAGGAACGAAGCTATTGCATTTGCAAACGCGTGTGATCCACCAGAGGACATACGTGAAGTCATGTTCCAACTAAACGATATATGGAGTAGATATGAAGCTAAGAGAATACCAACTAAAAGCAATGAGTGATGTGGCCGATAAAAGCTGGAAGCACAAAAAAATATTATTGGTAGCACCGACTGGCAGCGGTAAAACTGTGATAGCTAGTGCGCTGATACAAGTAGCGTTAGAAAAGGGACACAAGTGTTTGTTCGTTGCGCATAGACGAGAGTTGATTATGCAGTGCAGTAAAAAGCTACACGACTTCGATGTTAATCATGGCGTAATTATGGCAGGAAAATCAGCAACACCCAGAGCAAGGACACAAGTTGCCAGCATACAAACATTTACAATACGGAGTAAAAAAGAAGATTTTATAAAACCAGAGGCTACACTTATTATACTTGACGAGGCACACAGAAGTGCCAGCAAGTCATTTCAAGATCTTATGGATTTGTATCCCAACGCTTTGTTTATAGGTTTGACAGCGACACCATGTCGCAATGACAGTAAAGGACTCGGATCTATTTACACAGAAATGGTTGAGTGCAGTAACATAAAAGAGCTGACAGAACTTGGTTTTCTTGTGCCTACAAAAATTATTGCGCCAACACTACCAGACCTGCAAGGACTACGTATGTTAGCTGGCGATTACGAAAACCGTGGATTAGACAAGAGAGTGAACACTCCTAAGTTAGTAGGAGATCTTGTTACACACTGGTTACGGCACGCTAAAAATAGAACGACAGTGGTCTTTGCAGTTTCTATAGCGCATAGTAAATACATAGCTAAAATATTTAATGAGAACGGTATACCAGCTGGGCATATTGATGGAGAGATGGACGAGTTAGAAAGAGAACGCGTCTTGCATGATCTAAAAGTGGGCCATATAAAAGTATTGTCTAACTGCCAAGTGCTTACAGAGGGTTGGGATATGCCCATAGTGTCTTGTGTTGTGTTGGCTAGACCGACAAAATCTTATGGTATGTATTTACAAATGGTAGGCAGGAGTTTAAGACCAGCAGAGGATAAAGACGATACATTAATATTAGATCATGCTGGCTGTGTTTACGAACATGGTTTCCCAGCGGATACGCCAGAATGGGAGCTTACAAAAAGTAAAATAAAAAGATCTCAAGAGCCACGTAATAGACCGATAGAAAAACAACCTTTCACATGTGTAAAGTGTAACACTGTATATCAGCCAAGCAGGTATAATAGAGAATGTCCTAACTGTGGCTATGTATTAAATGATATTGATAAAAAAGTTTTAGTAAAACAAGGCAGGCTAGTAGAGGTTGAGAGTATTGAAGTAAAGTTAGTAAACAAAAAAGACTGGTACGCGCAACTGCTGTACTTTGCAAAACAAAAAGGTTACAAAGACGGTTGGGCAAGTCATACATTTAGGAAAAAGTTTGGTCATTTTCCACACTCAAAAAAAGTTTTTCCAAAACCTATCAGCAAAGAAGTTGAAGGTTACATTAAACACTTGTATATAAAAAACGCTAAAGGAGGGAACTATGCAGGATACGAATAAGGAAAAGATCCTACACGGATTACGTGAGATAGGGATTAAACATGCAGAGGCAAAAAAACAACTGACTACGTTGGAACATGGCAGGCAGATATTGCTGGCAGATCTGATGAAAAAATATCTTTTGCAAGGAGAAAAGACAGTTGCAGGGCAAGATCGTGAGGCTAGGGCAGACGATAAATATAAGAAACACATTGAAGCACTAGGTATTGCTATAGAAAACGAACTGAAATGGGCGTGGGAAAAAAAGATTGTTGAGATCAATTTTGAAAAATGGAAAACTGAAATGATAAACAACACTATTGAAAGAAAAAACTATGGCTAGTAAAACCAAAACAAAGCAAGAGCGTGAGCATTTGCAGGCTGTCGCAGATCTGGGGTGTATTGCCTGCGCCAAGTTAGGGATCTATGACAGTCCTGCCGAGATACATCATATAAAAGGTCAATTTAGAATGGGACGAAAAGCTAGTCATTTTGAAACTATACCTTTATGCCCTGCACATCACAGAAACGGTGGCACTTCTTACCATGTAAACCCAAGAGAGTTTACTGAATACTTTGGATCACAAGAAGAGTTACTGGAAGAAGTGTTAGACTGGTTAAACGTAGACGGTTGTCCGTGTGGCTGCTTGGAGGCAACAAACGACAAAGATATAAATAACGTGTATCTGCGCAATCGTCTGTTTTTCATATAAAAAAGGGGGTATAGTTATATCATAAAAACTATTCCCCCCTACTGTATGGCTCTTAAAACGCGTTATTTATCTAATAATTTCATCAATTTTTCAAAAGTTTGATAAATATGCTCTATATCTTCCTCTGTAACTGCTGATATATCATCAAGGCAACAAGCTAAAGATATATCTATTTCATTTATTATTTCTTGCATCATTTAGGCCACCCTTAATGTTTCCAACACTCTGGTGGCTCATCTGGCAAATGCGACTGCACCATGAGAAACGCCACGCCAGCGTTAGGTGCAAATTCATACCGTTGCCAATCAGTAAAACCATCAGAAATCTGCATTGAGATCCAAATACAAAATTCATCATTTGACATTGCTTTTATCATTTGTTTTTTTGTATCTATTACGTGTATGTAGTTTTTTTCTTTTTTGCTAACCATTGTTTTCCCTCCATGTTTTGCAAATTATATCACCGTACCCATTATTTTGATCTTTAACCAGTGTCCTGCCTAAATCCATCTCAAACAACGTTGTCAAGTCGTCTACAACGGTGTCATCTTTGCCACCGATATGCCATGACGTTATTTGTTGTACTTCCAGTCCGTCTAGTCCTAAATAACTTACACCGTCCTTCCAGTTGTAAATACTAAAGACGCGACCATCTTGGAATTTGCCATACCAATGAACATCACTTTTATTATCATCACTGCCCCACCATCTACGGACGTTGTGTTTTTGCATTACCCATAAAACATTATCGTATGACACTTTAAAAATGCCCTGCAACGAAATACCGTGCGCCTCACTTCTATTCTCTAATGATTGTATATCGTGTAAGCGACAATAATAATCAGCTTGCTGGTGCGCCTCATACATGTCATTAAATGGTTTTGTATACTTCCTAATTAAATTTATAAGATCATCAGCTGGGTATTTTTTGTACTGCCTTTTTAATGCCCATATCAAGTGGATTAATTTTTCAGCCTCAAGTTCAAGCTGTTTTTGATCGTTATCATTTTGCACTAACATTTTGCCCTCCATAGTTGTTAATATTAGTTAAGGTTATTGTAACAAATAATACTCAATTCACAAGCATTTCTTCAAATAGTTTTAGATCTACTTTTTCATACATGTCTATGCTTGTTATTTTGTAGATCCAGTCGCTTGGCATATCGTCACAAAATCCCATTTGATCGCCTAACAGCTCACAAAATATATCTGCCATGTTTATGTCGTTTTTCATCACGTAATTAAATTCAAAATTGTAGATCTCATCAACGAGCGCTTGCTTCTGGTTGTACATGTTATTATTTGGCTCATCATCTAACCATTTTTTAAATGCACTGTAGCCGATATGCACTGCAACGTTGCAAGTGCGATCAAAACACTCCACGACAAAACAATAAGTACCATTGTTATATGTTGGATAATGATATGGATTTTCATGCACAATCTCATTATCTATAATTGTAAAATTTTCTTTATACATTGTCATCTTCTACCTCCTCAAATACATGTATGCTATCAAATTCCGTGTACTCATATTCATCAGAAAAATCTCCTATTGATATTATCTGACCATCAAGATCTGGCATGCCAATATATTCACACCGTTCTTTGTAACTCATTTGCTCAAAATCTAAAGCAGTTTGTAAGTCCATAAACATTGAACCAAAATCTTGGATAATATTTATATCTGACTCATCAAAAACTACCCCTCTTAAATGTGGGTAGCGTCCGTCAACGTACTTTTCTTTTACTCTATATTTTCTAGCCATTTTTTTACTCCTATATTTGATAAAATTTAGATTTTGTATTTTCTTGATCCCAGTCAAAAAGATTGTCAATTTCTCTACGCCCCTCCTCTAAGCACGCGCCTCCATCAAATAACCATTGGAAATCGCCGATAGAGTAATCTTTTGTAGGATTGATAATCAAGTAACCATGAGTACCAATAACATATCTGCGATCAGCACACGCGACCTCTATTTTATCCCAGTCAAAATCGTCATAATTTTGTTGCTCCCATAACAAGTATTTTGGGACGTTAGACGGCTGACGATATATATTAATTGTCCAGCCTTTATATTGCCTTTTCACTACACAACGCGCGCCACGATCTAAAAACATACTTTGCTCCACGTCAGTCGGATTACCGTTTATTTGTATACCTGTACTAGTCATTAGCGTGCCTCCACCCAAGTGCCAGCCTTATGTTGCTTGATACAACGCCTAGCCTTTTTCAAATTGGTAAAATAATCTATCACCTCATAGTAAGGCGCGTCCCATTTATGATCGTCCCAAGTTTCCACAATGCTGTAAGGATACTTTTTATAAAGATCTGGCGTAAGTGGATTACTTACATCATATTTTAATACTACTAACATTCTAGCCATGTAACACCTCCATTCTATTGATTAATGACTATGAATACGCCCCATATAGAGGCGCATTGTATAGGCATTAAGTAGCTTGTATGTCAGATACGGCATATGCCCAAGACTGACGATCTTCAGCAGCTGACACCCTGTAATAGTGGTGCCAGTCGCGAGCCAGCATATCGGTTAGGATTGTATATACATCACAATCCTTATTGCGAATAAGACCAACATTGCCAGCAATGTAATCAGTTTCGCCATAAGTCTGAAACCAGATCCATGAGCTAAAGAAGTTAGCGCCTAGACCGTTCAGCTTACCCATTTCATTAATGACTAAATCGCCATACTTAGTAGGGACAATCTCAATATTTCCCCCCACTATGGACTGCAATTCGTCAAGTGGAAACTCACCATCTAACTGAAATTCTGGATATAAAATCTTGGTAGTGCAAAAATCGTCATACTGATAATAATGCTCATCAGTAACGATACCACTACCATTATTATGGATACCAGTCATTTCATAATGATCGTAAGTAAGTTTTAATATATTAGATATTTCCTTATTCATAATTTACCTCCATGATTGAATTAGATCTAATGTAATAAAGCCAAAGGCAACGAACCAAAGTGCAATCATAATGACTGCGCCCCAGAACGCCAGCCTACTAACTAAGTTACTGTATAATTTAAACATAGCTAAAGCCTCCATTGTTAACGATAGTTAATGTTATACCAGCATACAAGTTAACAATCAATTAAAATATATTGAAGTTAACACACTTTAGGTAGTAAGGTAGTTATATGACTGGTAAAACCTTAACTGATAAGCAAAGAGCCTTTGTAGAAAACTTTAGTAAAACTGGCAACGCAACTAAGTCAGCGATCGCGTCAGGGTATAGTCCTGCCACTGCTGAACAGCAAGGCTATGAGTTAAAGAAGAAGCTTGCCACTGAGATAGATCACGCCACAAAACAGGTACTAGCTTCGTCAGTGCCACTGGCAATAGATAAGCTACAAAGTCTGATAGTAGATGATAAGGTTAACGCGTCAGTAAAGTTGGGGGCAATCAACTCAATACTTGATAGAACTGGATACCAAACTATACATAAGGTAGAGGACGTTACTAAGCAAAAGAGTGATGATGAACTACAGCAAGAACTAAACCACCTCCTCCAGAATATCAACACCACTGAACACTGATCTAAATGAGTGCGATAATGGTCGCGCCCACACACCCACACGCGCCCAGCAAATTGCCTCCCAGTTGCCCCAGCGCGCGTACATATATATAGACCACCCCCCCCTAATATATATTGTCGGCACGGTACACCCCCCAAAGTACAGAATCTTCTATAAAGATAATGGATCAATCCGTACAGCGGTGGGCCTTTTTTAACATTAACATTTGTTAACGTGCTTGACATGGCTATAACGTTAAGTTAATCTACCAATATGGCTGATAAAGCGTGGAAACAACGAGAGCGGAAGGTTGCAGAGTTTTTTGGTGGCACAAGAACACCTTTATCTGGTGGTAATGGCAAAATTACACGCGCTGATGTCATACATGACGACTTATTTATAGAATGTAAGCTACGCGCCAAGCATACTGCTGTTACTTTGTGGGATGATACAAAACAATTAGCTGATTTAGAAAACAAAACACCTGTAATATGTCTTTGTGAAAAGAATCGCAAAGGTTTTTGGGTGATGGTACACAGTGATGACTTGGAAAAACTATGAATGATATAGAAAGAGCAGTAGAAATAGCCAGAGAGTTACAGTATCGCAAGGATACAAATCGCATGGCGTTCTATGAGCCTTACGAATACCAAAAAAAATTTCACAATGCAATTGCACAGCAGCGTTTGCTGATGGCAGGTAACAGAATTGGCAAATCTTTCTGCGGAGCAATGGAGATGGCGTTTCATTTAACAGGACAATATCCAGATTGGTGGAATGGCAGGCGTTTCAATCGGCCCATCAGGGCGTGGGCAGGTGGCGCGTCTAATGAAACGACCAGAGATATATGTCAAAAAGAATTAGTGGGGCAACCAGACGATCCATCTGCAAGAGGCACAGGAAGTATACCATTAAAATATATAGGAGAAACAGTTAGGAAAGCTGGTGTACCAAATGCCATGAACAGTCTAGTTATAAAACACGTAACAGGTGGCTGGTCTAGGTTGGCGTTCAAAGCATACGAGATGGGCAAAGAAAAATGGATGGGAGAAAGTCTTGATGTTATATGGCTAGACGAAGAGCCACCATCATCTATCTATACGCAAAGTCTAACACGTACTGCTGACAAAGGTGGTATTGTTTACATGACTTTTACGCCAGAAAATGGTATGACAGAAACGGTAGCGCAGTTTGTTAATGATCTTCGGGATGGGCAAGCACTTATACAAGCTGGATGGGATGATGCACCACATATGACTGACACGGTGCGCGATCAAATACTTGCTGCGCTGCCACCACACGAACGTAAGATGCGTGAACAAGGCATACCACAATTAGGTAGTGGTCTTGTTTTTCCTTTGCCAGAATCACAGATGGTATGCGATCCAATAGAAATACCCACATACTGGCCTAGAATTTGTGGTATAGATTTTGGTTGGGATCACCCTACAGCTGCTGCGTGGATAGCGTGGGATAGAGATAGTGATATTATTTATATATACGACACTTATGCAATGTCGCAAGAGGCTGTACCTATACATGCTAGTGCCATAAAATCAAAAGGTAACTGGATACCTGTAATGTGGCCTATGGACGGTAGGCAAGCAGATAAAGGATCTGGTAAATCATTAACAGAACAATACAGATCTGAAGGCGTGAACATGACACGAGAACATTTTAGCAATCCACCACAGCAAGGACAAAAAGAAGGCAGTGGTGGTAACTCTGTTGAGGCAGGCGTACAGGAGATATACACGCGTTTAATGACAAATAGATTGAAAATTTTTAATAATCAGAGTAAATTATTAGAAGAGTTACGGATGTATCACCGTAAAGACGGTAAAATTGTAACAAAACATGATGATGTTATATCTGCAATGCGTTATGCGGTTATGTCTGTAAGAAAAGCTAGAATAAAAGATTACGAGCCTGTGCAATTAGAATCAGATAGTAGTTTTAACGTATTTATGTAGGAAAAAATGGGCGGCATAGCAAAAACAATAAATAGAGCTTTTGGTGGTAGTAGGCCAAAATCTGTTGCGCCAGTAGTACAACAAGCAGCACAACCAACAACAACATCTGCAATGGCAACGCCAAGTGCTGCTCCTATGGGATCTGGTTATGGTGGGCAAAGCACTATAATGACAAGTCCTAGAGGATTAGAGAATGAAGCTAATGTAGGAAGAACTGTGTTAGGTGGAGGATCACGAACTGAACGTAGGAGAATGATGTAATGATGAAAAAGAAAAAAGTTAAAACAATAAAAAAAGTTATTAAAGGTTTAAAAAAAGCGTCTGCATCACACAAAAAACAAGCAAAGACATTAAGCAAAGCAATTAAATGATTGAAGTCCGTACAGACGACAATACAAAACAAGAAGCGTACGATTGGATAAAGAGCAGGGCGCATATAAACAGGGAGCTGGAAGAAAACGATAGACATATTGCTTTTTTAGTAGATAATAGTATTAAGGCATGTTTATTGTTTTCAGATTTTGATGGTTACAATATTTTTGTGCATTTAGCAATAGATGATGCAAGATTGTGTCAAAGAAGATATATAAGATTGATGTTTGATTATGCTTTTAATCAATGCAAATGTGGTAGAATAACAGCTATGTGTGTTGATGGTTACAGAAGAAACGAAAGATTACTGCAAGGTGTTGGTTTTGTAAAAGAAGGTGTAATTAGACAAGCAATGTTAGTAAATAATAAGTATGTAGATGCAGCTTTATACGGAATGTTAAAAGGAGAATGTAAATGGGTATGAAGATGAAGCCAGAAATGCCGCCACCAATAGATACATCTGTTACAGATAGGACTGCCGAAAAAGAAGCAGCTGTCGAACAAGAAAGACAAAGAATGATCAAGGCAGGTAGAACAGGATTAGGCTATAGTATTATGACAGGTGGACAAGGCGTAACTGACGAAGCAAACGTTGGTAAAACTGTATTAGGAACAGGATCACGGTAATGGCTGTTGCACAGGAAACACTTTCACCATACGATTATTTAAAAAAACGTATGAGCGCAATGACTAGCTCAAGAGAAACTTGGGAGGATCATTGGCAAGAAATACTAGATTATGTTATGCCAAGAAAAGCAGATGTAACTCTAGTCCGTGCAAAAGGAGAAAAAAGAACAGAGATACTATACGATAGCACAGCTATAACAGCTAACACTTTACTTGCCGCAAGTTTACAAGGCACACTTACATCACCATCACTACCGTGGTTTTCTATAAAATTACGCGACAAAGAATTAAATGAACAAAGAGATGCACAGCTGTGGTTAGAAGATACAGCTAGACGCATGTATGACGCATTTAATGACGCAAACTTTAACACAGAAGTACACGAAATGTATCTTGATCTTACATCTATTGGTACAGGATGTTTGTTTGTAGAAGAAAACTCAAAAGGTTTTGCAGAGGGTGGCATACATTTTAAAACATTACACATAAATGAATTTTACATACAAGAAAACGTAAATGGCTATGTTGATACTGTCTATCGCAAATACAAAATGACAGCACGACAAGCCTTGCAAGAGTTTGGTGAGGACAATCTCGGTGATAAGGTAAAAGAGGCAGCGCACTCTAAACCAGAAAAAGAGTTTGTTTTTATCCATGCTGTTGAGCCAGCAGAAGATTACACACGCATGACAGGTGAAAGTAATACTAAGTTAAAGTTTCATAGTTGCCATGCTTGTGAAGAGGACAAGATGATTGTTCGCTCTGGTGGTTACAACGAATTTCCATATCTCGTACCTCGGTGGGCAAAAGCGACTGGTGAAACATACGGTCGCAGTCCATCATATAATGCTTTGCCAGATATAAAAACATTAAACAAAGCTGTAGAGATAGGACTAAAAGCATGGGCCAAAGCTATAGATCCACCATTGTTAGTACAAGATGACGGTGTTATAGGGCGTGTTAGGACAACACCAGCTGGTATTACTGTTATTAGAAATGATGGTGCAATCAAACCGTTACAAATAGGCACTAATTGGCAAATAACTGACATGAAGGAAACCCAATTACGTACAGCAATAAGGCAAGCCTATTATTCAGACCAGTTGCAGTTACAAGATGGCCCTCAAATGACTGCTACTGAAGTGCAGGTTCGTTATGAACTAATGCAAAGATTGCTTGGCCCAACGCTAGGTAGATTCCAATCAGAGTTTCTAAATCCACTAATTGAACGTATTTTTGGTATTATGCTAAGAGCAGGGGCGTTACTCCCTCCCCCTGATAGCATACAAGAAACAAAGATGGACATTGAATACGTTGGGCCACTAGCAAGATCACAAAGAATGGAAGAAGCTAATGCAATAGACAGATTGTATCAGCTTGCTATGAACATTGCACAAATAAATCCTGCTGTTATGGAAATCATAAACCATGATGAAGCTGTCAGAATGAGAGCAAAACTACTTGGTGTACCAAACAGTATACTTGTTAGCAGAGATGATGTTGCTGATGCAAGAGAAGCACAAGCACAACAAATGATGATGCAACAACAAATGATGCAAGAGCAACAAGCAGCACAAGTTACACAACAGCAAGCAGAAGCCGCAAAAGCTGTTGCTGATCCAGATGCACAAAAAGGCATACAACAAGCACAAGAACAACTACAAGGATTATAATGTCTGAAACAGATTACGATCAATACGAGAGAGAGCATATCGAACTTGTAGAGAACTACCGACAATGTTTTGATACTGATGCAGGCAAAAAAGTTTTAGAGGATTTAAAAGCTGCTTATGGCGACAGATTAAGTTATGAACAAGATCCGTACCACACAGCTTTTAAAGAAGGTCAGCGTAGCCTTTACTTACGCATAACACGTTTAACAGAACAAAGGAAAGAGTAAATGTACCCAGAAGAACAGGCCGATATGGAAACACAGGCAACCCAAGACAGCACTGTACTTGGATCTGAAGTAGATAGCGATAACCTAGATTGGAAATCATCACTACCATCTGATCTTGCTAATGATCCTACAATAGCACAATTTAAAGACGTAGAAAGTCTTGCAAAAACAGTTGTTCATCAACAAAAACAAATGGGTAGTAGAATACCATTACCAAAAACAGATGATGAATACAAAGAATTGTATGGCAAATTAGGCAGACCAGATGAGCCGACAGGATATGAGATGAAAGTACCAGAAGGTATGGATGCTTATTTTAATGATAATATTATGGGCGAGTTTAGAAATGTAGCACACAATATTGGATTAAGTCAAAATCAAGTAAACGCACTGATGGAATATCAAGCAGGCATGGTTACTGCTGAAATAGATAATCAACCGTCAATATTAGCAGCACAAAAAGAAGAAACAGAAAGTGTGCTAAAAAAAGAATGGGGTATTGATTACGATAAAAATGTACGAGCTGCACAAAGAGCATTGCAAGTATATGGAGATCCAGAAATAATGGAGCTAATGAATACAACAGCTGGTAACAATCCTGCTGTAGTAAAATTATTTGCAAGATTAGGTGCTGAAGTAACAGAAGATATGACACAGAACACACAGAATAATAATCTTGCAACTTCTCGATTAGACGCACAAGATGAAATTTCTGATATATATTCTAATCCAGACCATCCTTATTTCAAAGGATCACACCCAGACCACAAAGCTGCTGTAGAAAAAGTCAGACAACTACATGAAAAAGTTTACGGTAGATAATTAAGATTTGTAATCTAAATGTTCTATGTTATACTAGTTTAACAATTGCAAGTCCTTGCGGATAACTTGCACTGTGGGTATGATGCCTTAAAATCCGTATGACAGTGCGTTATCTGTAAGGTTTCCCTGTGTTACAGGATAAAAACCGTTTTAACTTTAACTTAACAGGAGAACTATTATGTCAATAGAAATCACTACAGCTTTTGTCGAGCAATACAAAAGCAACGTGTTCCACTTGGCACAGCAAAAAGGTTCAAGATTAAGAGATGCGGTTAGATCAGAAACGGTTGTTGGTAAAGCTCATTTCTTTGAAAGAATCGGTACTGCTGCAGCAGAGCGTAGAACATCACGCCATGCTGACACACCAAGAATGGATACACCACACTCCAGACGTAAAGTAACTATGGACGATTACGACTGGGCAGACTTGATTGATAACGAGGATAAGGTACGTATGCTTATTTCGCCTCAATCAGAATACGCAATGGCAGGCGCATGGGCAATGGGCCGAGCAATGGATGATTCAATTATTAGTGCAGCTACAGGCACAGCTTATGGCGGTGTAAGTGGTGGAACTAGTGTGGCTCTTCCATCTGGTCAAAAAGTTGCTCACGGATCTGCAGGTTTAACACTGGCAAAACTATTATCAGCTAAAGAAATTCTTGACGCTAATGATGTTGATCCAGACGAACCAAGATATTGCGTGGTTACTGCAGGCCAATTAACTGATTTGTTAGGAGTAACACAAGTAACTTCAGCAGATTTTTCTAGTGTGAAAGCACTTGTGCAAGGCGAAATTAACACTTTCTTAGGTTTTAATTTTATCAGAACTCAACGTCTAGGTACTGACAGTGATGGTAATCGCCAAGTGTTAGCTTTCACTTCATCAGGAATAGGACTTGCTGTCGGTCAAGATGTGAACACTCGCATCAGCGAACGTTCAGATAAGAACTATGCAACGCAAGTATTCCTATCAATGACTATCGGTGCTACACGTATCGAGGACGAAAAAGTCGTTGAAATAGCTTGCACAGAATAGGAGGATTGAAAAATGGCTACAGTTTATTCAGTACAAAAAACAAAATGGTCGCAGAATAACCCTTCTGAAAAAATTAACACGAATGAAAAAGGCGGAAGGCTACGTATTGCTTATGCACTATACGAAGCATCAAGCCTTGCATCAGGAGATGTTATTGAAATGTTCAATCTACCTAACGGTGCTAGAATATTAGAAGGTACACTTACCCATGATGCTCTAGGTAGTAGTACAACACTATCTGTTGGACACGCAGCTTATACAAGCTCTGCAGGTGCAACAGTTGCATTAGATGTTGACGAATACTTTGCAGCAGCTGCTTCTACATCTATCACTACGGTGGCAGTAGCAGTAACATCAGCATTAGGAAGAAATAGTGTCGTAGACGCTAACCAAGATGGTATTCCTATTACTGTTGTTATGGGTGGAGCTGCTGGTACAGGTACAATTGAATTGACTATGTACTACGTTCTTGACTAAGAACAACAACATGGGGGGAGTAACATCCCCCCTAACTACAAAGGTGTATGATGGTAACAGAAGTTTCTATATGCAGTAACGCACTAAGGCGATTAGGTGATGATCCAATCACTAGTTTGACAGATGACACAGAAAGAGCAAGATTGTGTAATGCGTTTTACGAAGATGCAAGAGATCTTACATTGCGTTCACATCCGTGGAATTTTGCTATTACAAGAGCTGCGTTAGCACAACTCAGCACAACCCCAGCATACGGATTCGATTACATGTATGCACTTCCAACAGATCCATATTGTCTGCGTGTGTTAGAAATGGAATTTGCAGATTATATATTTAAAATAGAGAATGACGCTACAAACGGTAGAGTATTATTATCTGATGAAAGCACAGCAAAAATACTTTACATAGCAAAAATTACAAATCCTACATTATTTGATTCAATGTTTACAGAAACATTAACAGCAAAATTATCTGCCGATCTTGCTTATCCAATAACAGGCAGTGTGCAGTTGCAATCACAAATGGAAAAACTATATAGAGATAAACTATCTGAAGCCAGAAGTGTTGATGGAATGGAAGGATTTGTAGATGACTTTGTTTCAACAACATTTACGGACTTTAGAACATAATGGCAAGAGTACATCCCTTTCAATCAAATTTTACTGCTGGTGAATTAAGTCCTAAATTAGCTGGACAAATTGACTTCAAAAAATATGCTAATGGTGTAGAAACATTAGAGAACATGACTATTTTTCCACAAGGCGGAGCAGCACGAAGATATGGCACAAGATATATAGGCCCAGTAAAAGATCACACAAAAACAACAAGACTAATACCTTTTGAATTTAATGATGAACAAACTTATATATTAGAGTTTGGACACCAGTACATAAGATTTTATAAAGACGAAGGTATAATTACAGAATCTAACAAAACTATAAGTGGTATAACACAAGCTAATCCTGCTGTAGTAACTGCAACATCACATGGTTATACAAACGGTGATGAAGTCATAATTACAGGTGTTGTAGGCATGACAGAAGTAAACGGAAAAAGATTTAAAGTTGCAAACAAAACTACAAACACTTTTGAATTACAAACACTAGCTGGTGTAAACATAAACAGCACTAGCCATACTGCATACGGATCTGCAGGTGTCGCTAATAAAATATACGAAATTACAACTACTATTACAGAATCTATATTATATGAAATACAACATACACAATCAGCAGATATTATGTATATTGTGCATGAAACATTAGCACCGCAAAAACTTACAAGAACTGGTCATACATCATGGAGCATAACAAATGAAGTGTTAGAAAATGGCCCATATTTAGACGCTAATACTACATCTACAACACTAAATCCTGCATCTACAGCAATAGCTACAGGTGTTGCGTTGGTTGCATCAGCTGATTTATTTGCTGCAACAGATGTAGGTAGGTTAGTAAAATTACATAGTGGTCATGCTAAAATTACAGCGTTTACAGATGCACAAAATGTTACAATAGAAATACTAGCAACATTATCTGCCAGCACAGCTACAACAGATTGGCAACTAGGAACATTTGTATCAACGCTAGGATTCCCTAGAACAGTTACATTTTTTGAACAAAGGTTAGTATTTGCTGGCACAACATCATTTCCACAAACTATATTTGCATCACAATCAGGACTGTATACAAACTTTGATGTTGGTACAGCAGCTGCGGCTGACGCATTTATATATACAATAGCTGCAAACAAAGTAAATGTTATAAGATGGTTAGCTCCTGCAAGAGATTTAATTGTTGGTACAGCAGGTGGTGAGTTTAGGGTAGGAAAGCCTACAGGTGAGCCATTAAAACCAGATAATGTCAATATTACATTACAAACAACTTATGGAGGCAACACAACAGAGGCAGTGCAAATTGGCAACGTAATTTTATTTGTGCAAAAACAAAGAAAGAAAATTAGAGAGTTTGCGTACAGATTTGATGATGACGCATATTCTGCACCAGATATGACCATACTTGCAGAGCATGTTACTGGCACAGGTGTATATGACATAGCATGGGCGCAAGAGCCAGAAAGTATTTATTGGGCAGTGCGTGATGATGGAATATTGTTAGGAATGACATATAAACGTGAAGAGGATATTATAGCGTGGCACAGACACATACTAGGTGGATTTGTAAAACATTCTTTTAACGCAGGCACTGCTTTAACAGCAAGTGGATCAGACACATTAAAAAATGGCAAAATAACTATAACATCACACGGATACACAACAGGAGATGCAGTTGTATATGATGCTAATGGCAACACTGCTATAACAGGATTAGATGATGGCAGAACATATTATGTGTATGTTATAGACGCAAACACAATAAATCTTGCTAGGACTTATCAACAAGCAATTGACAGAACAGTCCAACAATTAATTGCTGTTGGATCTGGCACACACATATTAAAAAATCATGCAAAAGTAAAATCTATAGCATCTGTTTCTAGTGATACTGAAAATGAAGTCTACGTTATTGTGGAAAGAATTATAGATGGATCAAGAGTGCAATACGTAGAATACTTAGATAGCACACTAAATATGGATAGCTCATTAAGTGGTTTAATAAATGGTGCTGATGGCACGTTGACAAATCTGGATCACTTAGAGGGTGAAAGCGTACAAATACTTGTAGGTGATGCTGTGTACCCAAATCAAACTGTAAGTAACGGACAAATATCAGTAACTTTACCATCAACAAGTGGGCAGCATTTAGTAGAGGTTGGTTTAGGTTATACTAGCAAATTAGTAACTATGAAAATAGAAGCAGGAGCAAATGCTGGCACTGCACAAAACAGGCCAAAAAGATTTAACGAGATAGCAGTAAGATTGCACGAAACTGTAGGTGTAACAATAAATGGCGACCAGATACCTTTTAGATCATCATCTACACCAGTTGGTCAAAACATTCCAGAGTTTACAGGAGATAAAAAAGTAACTAATCTAGGATGGGATACAGACGGACAAGTAACGATTGAGCAAACACAACCTTTACCAATGACAGTGCTAGGAATAACTGGTACACTAGTAACAAGCGATTAGGAGAATAAAATGTTTTTTGGATTATTTGGATCATTAATAAACGCAGCATTTACTATGCAAGCTGCTAACCAACAAATAAAAATGATGCAAGCAAATGCAGCTTGGCAAAAATATGAGGCAAAGTTAAACAACGAATACGAAAAACAAAAACGATTGACAGCGCAACAAAAGTTGTTGAGCGAACAAAGAGCAAGAGGCGCAGCATCTGGTATTGTTGTAGGAACTGGTAGTAGTTTAATTTCTATGAACGCTGACATGGAAGAGTTTGAAACAGATCTATGGTTTTTAGAAAAAGGTTTATGGGCAGAAAACAAAACTATAGACGCAGAGTTAGCAGGAGAAATAGCAGCTGTAAATTATCAAGCAGGATCTAGCATATTAGGCGGATTTATGAAAGCTGGATCGCAATCATCAAGAATGAGTATTGCCCAACAATACGGTACAATTTAGGAGAAATTGTTTATGGTAGTAATTCCAAGATATCAAAGCTCGCTAGGATCAGCTCCCATTAGATCTGGCAGAAGAATCACAACAGGTACAGGTGCAGCTAGTGGTTTAGCAGAATTAGGAAAAACTATATCTGAAGGTTTAAATTCTTACAGCGAGCAAAAAATTGCTTTAACTGCAAAATTAAGAGATCAAGAAATAATAAATAAGAGTTTACTAGCAGATTCGGAAGCAAAAACAATAAACTCTAATTTTGTCAATAACTATTTGGATACAATAGAAGATTATAGAGAGTATAATACAGAGTATGACAGATACTGGAAAACTAGAGAAGAAAATATAAAAAAGAAATTTTTTACTGTAGGTGGTGAATTAGATCAAGTTGCATGGGAAAGATACCAACCTAATTATTGGGCAGAGTACGTAGATGGTAAAACAAAAGTAAACGCAAAAGTAGCAGAGGCAAGGAACTACGAAACAATTACAACATACAGGAATTGGTATGAAGGTGTAAACACAGATATTGAAAATTCAAAAACAATAGCACAACTAACATCAAAATATAAAGAAGCAAACGCTTTGTGGAGCAGCTATGAAGGTAATCAAACTTTTGCAGATCAAGATATTGCGCAAGCAAAAGAAGAACAGTTACGAAAATTTAATGATCGTTATTTTATATTACAGGCCACAAGATTAAGTGAAAATGGCAAAGAGCCTACTTACGTAAATCCAGATGGTGTTAGAGTTGTTGATTATGGAGACATTGCAAATCTATTATCTAACCAAGCTATCAAATACAAAGATATAACTGGCAGGACAGTAGATTTTGACAATGAAGATTTGCAAGCCTTGATAAAAGAAATGCAACAACAAGGCTCAACACAAATGAATTTTGATACAAACAGAAGAGCTAATTTGGGAAAACAACAATACGCTAAATATATAGAGAATGTATTAAATAATATAACACCAAATGGGGTTAGTAATGATGAATACAACACAGCTATAACTCAATTAAATACTGATGAATACAGTCAAATGAATCCAGAAGATAAAGATCAAATCATAAATGCACTAAATAGTGCAGTTAATAGAAGTGATGTAAAAGCTAATCAGCAAGCAGAACAACGTAAAGCAACAAATGAAGCAGAAGCTGATTTAAATTATACTAAATTTCAAATATTAATTGGCACTGGTATATTTGATTCAGCGGAAGAAATAAATATTATTAGACAATTAGGTTTTGAAGGACATTTCGGTAATAATAATGTGCAAACATTAGTAGATCAATCGATAGATTTACAAGATGAAAGAAATTCTTGGAAAGCAGAATCATTTAAAAGAGGTGTGCAAACACTTGGAACAGCTATCGGAGTAACTTACAATTTTGACGAGCAAAACAGGTACACAGATTTTTCTTCAGGTACATCTTTTTTAGAAAGTAAACTCGACTCAGGTAAAAAATTAAAGATAGACGGATTACAAGGAATGATGTTCACTGAATTATCACGACTAGTAAAAATAGGGGAGGATAGAGGAATAAGTCATTATGATATGTTAGAAAATGTAGAATCACCTAATTACCTTATTACACCAATAATACAAAAATATAACAAAGAATTAAGTAAAGCTATTGCTGGAGAATACGATAAAATGCTAAATAATACTTTTGATAGAGGGGATGCAATTATAGTACTTGGTAATAAATTTTTAATGAAAGAATCATTTTTTGATGACCAAAAGATGACATCTAAGCAAGGAACAACACAAATGACACCTAACTTGACAGATCCAGCAAACGGTGTAGATTTACCATTATTTAAAAAAGACCAAGAAACTGTAGATATGTATTTATCCAGATTAGATCAATTTTTAAAAAATAATCCTACTACAGCAAGCAAAGATATACCTAGCATTTTAACAACTGCATCTGATAGTTTTGCTGATGGTATTATTGTAGACAGCGAGTAGACATGCCATTAAGATTATCTGTTACAGATTTAAAAAGAGCAGGTTTTTCTGATGACGTAATAATGACGCACATAGAAGATATGCGTCCAACATTAAGAGAGGCTAATTTTTCAGAAAAAGAAATAGATGATTACTACGGTATTGTTAGAATTGACAAGCCACTAGAGCCACCAACACAAAACACAAGTTTATTAGCAACAAATAATACTTCTAAAGACATAGAAGTAGACACAAAAAAATCTCATCCTTTAGATTCAACAACATTAACATCAAAAGAAGCACAAATTGCATCTGGCAAAACAAACGAAGAATTACCTATAGCAGGAGAGGGTATTTTAAATTTAGATACTGATAAAGTAAAAACTGAAACAGAAGCAATAGCTAATGCAGAAATAGAAGATCCTAAATTTTTTGAACACAATCAAGCTGCTTATGAAAACAGAAGAACAGACATACAAGACTTAGAAGCAAAAGCACAAGCAGAAAGATTAAAAGAAGGCAGTGTATTTTTAGATGAATTAAGTGATGCACAAGTTGATAGATATTATAAAGATGGTGGTAATTTAGAAATTGATGGTAAAAAAATAGAAGTTATAGACAGAGTAAAAAAATACAATGTTGATGGCGCTCCACAAACAGAAATATTAAATACATTTGATACAACTGGCACATATACAAAAATGGGCCTAATGAAAATTGAACAAAATTTAGATGCAACAGACATACAATTAATTAATTTAAATGAAGGTTTAAGTTTTATAGCAGCTTACGAAAGTAACAATGCAAACATTAGAAGTAGAAATGATGACAAAGGTGGTTTGTTTCAAATACCAGACGAAGAAATGCCAGAATTATTAGATTTAATTGCAAATGATTTTTCTGCAATAGATGCAAGTTGGGCAGCGCCACAATGGTTTCAGCTAGGTTATTCACACAAAGATGCAACAAAATTACCAGTTGAATTTCAAAGAGCATTAGCACTAAAAAAATTAACAAAAGATCCACAAGCCACAACATTGCTAAAGGAAGCTATGGATGGTAACGAACAAGCGTGGATAGATCTTGTAAATAATTATTACAATGCAGACGGACTTACTGTGCCAGAAGCGTCAGAAAGATTAGAAAGTTATTTTAGTAAATTTAATACAAGTGATTATAGATTTGTGAATGGGGCAAAAGCATTTTTTGCTGATAGAGATGACACCTCATGGGCAGGTTGGGTAACAAGAGTTACAGAAGATAAACTTGGAAAAACATTTGTAAGAAATTTAGGAGGTCAAGGACATGTAAATGTTTTTGGCTCAGGCGGAGGAGATTTAAGTATTGACGGTTTATCAAAAATATGGGCCACACAAATAGATGAATACGGTTACACTCCTCAAGAGGCGTACATAAATGTTATGATGCTACAAAATCATAATTTTTCATTAGATTTGATAGAAGAACTTAGACGTTTTACAGAAGGTGGTGATTGGAAATATGGAGCTGGTGGTGCATTAACTGGTGCAGCAATAGGAGGAACTATTACAGTAAGCACAGGTGGATTTGGATTAATATTATTACCGTCATTTATTATAGGTGGTGGTTATGGTGCTATTGAAACAATGAGAACTAGGTATGGCGATATGATAATGAACGGAGAAGCAAATACACCAGATGAATTTTGGGATACTATGATCTCTTTTCAAACAGCAAAAGAATACGCAAAAAATACTACTGTCGGTACAGCTAGTGCTGCTACTGGTTTTTATCTTCATAAAAAAGGATTAAAAACTGCTGCGATAGCTGGTGAAATATCTACGTTTGTAGGACTGCAATCACTTTTATCGCAAACAATGCCGACAAAAGAAGAATTTGCACAAGTATCAGCAATGGTTTTTGGTTTTGCAGGTGCAACTAAAGGCATGGGAAAAATGGTAGAGTATTATAAAAAATACGGTATAAAACCAGCTGATTTTTATAGAATGTCAAAAGATCCAAACTTTAGAGAAGAAATTTATAATACCGAAAGCGACCTATTTTCACCTATAGATAATATTAACGATCAAATGATACAAATAGCAGAAAACAAAACTAACATAATATTAACTCCAAATCCAAAACATGAGTTAAATACAGTTGTTGAAACAAGTGCTTCTGGCACTGAAGTAGGTAGAATAGTAGACGTAAGAAAAGACGATTTTGGTAGCACAATACTTAAACTAGATAAAGACGGTGAAGAAGTATATGTCAAAGAAGCTGAAACAAGTCCTGCACTAAAAGATAATGATTACGAAATAGAAATAGATGCAAATGAATTTGTAACCATACAAAGATCTGTGCTTGCTGGTTTTAAAGAAAAACAAAATAACAAACAATTTAATGATGACATAATTGAATACAGAACTGATAAAGAAAATTTACCACTTAATAACGAACTGCTTGATGGTGAGTTTTCTAAGTTTGGTACAGAAAAAAATGGTATCGCTACACGTTCTATAGTTGGATCACACAAAATGTTTGTTGATAAAAAGACATATCCAGAGTTAGCAGATGTAATAAAAAGAAATACAACAAAAGCAACAAAATACAATACCAAAAGTGAGTTTCTATCTAAAAATTTTAAAAACATAAACAACAAAAAATCAACGCTAGTAGACGAAGTATTTGCTGTAAAAAGAAATGGTTATTCACGTTTTAATTTTGACGCAATGATATTAAGAGAAAAACAACGATACTTTGCAATACCATTAAATATATACGAATCATTAAAAACAAAACCAAAACAAACAGTAAGGTTTCAATTTGTAAATAATGTATTGGTTGTAACAAATGATTTAGATAACAAGATTGTTGCAGCTGTTAGAACACAACAAATAACAGGCCCACTTAAATACCAAGCAGACAATTACTATCGTAACTATGTGCGTAATAACGATAAAGTTTACACTACAAATGCTTACGCAAACAAATCAGATGGTCAAGATGATTTTTTACAAATGCCAGACGAAATACCAATAAATGAAAATTTATCCGAATTACCAAATATGCCGAAATTTAATCCACATGCTAACATGTTATACAATTCAGCAAAAGGTTTGACTACATTTGATTTAATAGAATTATCAAGATCATTAATGGAAAACCCAATAATTATGGGTAAGACTGGAAGAGCTTATGGTTATTTTCAATCATTAGCAGATTCCATTAACAGGGAAACTGGCGAGATAGTTAGGACAGCATCTTCAGATAAACAAAGAGAAGTTATGCGAATAGTAATACAGAGAGAAATACAAGCAAATCCAAAATTGCTAACAGCAACTATAGCTCACGAAATAGGACATTTAGTAGATTATATAGGCAGAAACCGTGAAGATTATACACTTAGTAGAGGTAATATATTAGGTAGGTTGGTTGCGTTACGTCAATTTTTAAATGAATTTATTGATCCAGATGGGAAAGCATCTAGCGGACTAACAAAAGAAGAAATATTAGAAATTAGAAAAGACGCAGAAGCATACGCAGCAAAAGAAATCAAAAGAACAGAAGAAGTTCTATCTTCAAAATATGGCATAACTCCAGAAATATTAAGAAAAGTATACACTGATGCAAGAATAAAAGAATTGATTGATCCAGACATTTATGGAGAATTGGTAAAATTATCAAACGAATTAAAAGTTGCTATAGGTAGAGATGCTATAAAAAATATGGTAAATCCATACGTTGATAAAATCATAGCAAAAATAAAAGGCGAAAAAACTAATACAAAAACTGACAAAGAGTTTGAAGCTAGAGCTATGGAAATTTTTGTAAAAAATGTTGAAAATGCAATTAGGGAAAGAGGTTTAGTACGTGCGACAGATGTAAGAAAAGAATTAATACGATTAACAGAAAGATGGCACCCTTACGATAGAGAAAAATCAATGACAACTCCAAGAGGACGAGCTTATGTAAAATACAGGGAAAGCAGTAGAGAGTTGATGGCTGAATTTATGATGGCATTTTTAACAAGGCCAAGATGGACAATGGCAAACGCACCAAAAGCAAGTGAGTTGTTTGTAAAATACATGTCAGAAAGAAAAGAAGTTGCTGACATTTACAATGAGATACAAGCTGACATAAATGCTAGAGCTGCTACTGGTGGATCTACAATAATAGCTAACAGAATAATAAAACATTTTATTACAGCAGATAAACGATTAGCTGAACAAACACAAAATTTATGGCAAAGAAGCAAAGGAAAAGGATTATCACATCAATTTTTTATAGACTATGTTGATACTTCTGCATGGATGTATAAAAGTGCTTACAAGTTAGCACGATCACACAAAGCAATAGATAGAAAGACTGGTAAATTCATAAAAGGTAGTAGAGCAATAAATCAAAATTTTTTAGAAGCTATAAACGAAATAGAAAGATATACATATAAAAATTCTGTGCAACAATATTATACAGATAGTATGGTAAACAAAGTTTTACGACCACTAACAAATTTAGACAGCTCACACAATAGATATTCATTAGCCTTAATGTTGTTATTAAAAAATTTAGGAACATCCGCACAAAGAGCTAATGTTGCAAATCCTTATGGATTGTGGACTGATATACAAAAAATTACAAAACTAGCAACTAATGACGACATAACTATATCAGGTCAAGAAGGTGTTATAATTTCAAAAAAAGATATAGATGAATATGTAAACGAAGGCAGAACTCCTTTTGATTTGTATCAAGATTATAGAAAAGTACACCCAGATTTAGGCAAACTAGCAGACAGATTTGCAGAAGTCAGAGATGAAATAATGCGCCCATTATTACAAGAATCTGGTGCATTTAGCGTAGAAGAATTAACAGATATGTTCCGTAACTATAGTTATATTACCTTTAATCCAATAGACAAAGCATTAGTAAATTTGGAAGCAACAGCAGGATTTACATTGGCAGCTGCATCTTTTAACAGAGGTACAAAAGGAGATATTACAGATATAGTAAATCCACTAGATGCTACTATGGAAAAAGACTTAATGTTAGTAGGAATGTTAATAAGAAACTCTGCTGTTATAAAAACTATCAGAGCGTTGGTAAAAAACAAGTCAGAGTTAGAAACAATGGATAGTGCAATGATGGCAAAAAAAGGATTTCCAGATTTTAAAGATAGAATAATAACATTCCTAAAAAAAGACAAAAACGGAAAACCAATAGATGTACCTAAAGAATTACGCAGAGGCACAGAAATAATTTCTTGGAGAGAAAAAGGCAAAATACAATACGCTAGAATTAATGAGTATGCAAAAGCAGCCATAGATAAAGATCCGTACAGAGCTATAAATGAACTTGAATTTGGACTAGGCGGAAGTATGGCGATATACAGATATATTTGGACAGAAATAAATCCTACATTCTGGGTAACGCAAACACTGCAAGACGTACAAAGAACATACAAAAATATACCAGAAATAAAATTACTAGGTAAACACGGTTTTTTAAAATACATGTTGAAGAACATGCCGAGAGCTTACAGGTTGTCTAAAGGACACTATGATGACGTTACAAGAGATATGATGACGCAAGGATTTTTAATTTCTAACGCAGATGGATACAGGGGGCAAGCTGGTGGCAAAAGATTATTAGAATCATACAAGAGAGGTGATTTAACTAACGATCAGTACGACTTAGAACTTTTTTTACAAAAGATGGATGAAAAAGAATTTATCAAAACACAAAATAACATAAGCACTTTTTTAAAAAGAGTTTCAGATGTAGCTTGGACAGCAGAAAGACTTACAAAAATAGCAGCGTATGATCTGGTAAAAGACTTACAAAAAGAAGGTAAAATAACTTACACCCCTGATGAGGTAATCCAAATTGCTAGACAAAGAGGAGGTGGCCCACATTTAGCTGTAAAAGGCAAAAAAGCAGTATTAGCAAATGGCGTTTTTACTTTTTTTAATGCAATACTAAGAGGTTGGGAAGGCGATTACAGATCATTTAGAGCAAATCCTATGAACTGGATGTTTAAACAATCAATAATAATGGGGCCGAAATTATTAGAAATTGCAGCTAGATTTGGATTGTTCGGTGCAGCAATATACGCATACTCTAAAAGCATAAGTCAATATGACCAAGATAATTTTATAAATATACCTATAGCTGATTTTACAGATAAAGAAAACTCAAACGTAGAGTATGGAAAATTAGTTTATCTAAGAATACCATTAGATCCAACTGGTAGGTTATTCAATGGTTTATTAAATCAAACAGCAGACGCAATAGCAGGTGTACCAGAAAGAGGATCTGTAGGATCAAGAATTATTGATGGTTTGGTCAATGACACATTTCCAACATTTAATCCAATAATAACTGGTGTTCAAGATTTAGTACAATTTTTATCAGGAAATAATGTGTATGATGAATATTCAAACAGTGTTGCAATAGACCAGAATGTTATGAGAAGAGGTGGTAGAGAAAAAAATATTGAGATTTTAAGATATTTCTATAATAACTATGGCCCATCAACTTTGTATAGACTAGAAACAAATAACGAAGATGAAATACTAACAGAACTAGAAGAACTATTAAGTTATCCAGTCGGTCAACAGTTAGGTAAATTTATAAGAGTAGGTGATTATCCAATAGCAGATGATATTAGAGAAATGAAAATATTAGCTGACGAGTTTAGAAATGATGTAGACTTGTATGCACAAAGAGCAATTAAAAAAATACTTTTAGGACAAGAAAACAAAATAACAGAAAAAGAAAACCAAGCATTGTACGTTAAAAATCCAGATTTAGCTAACAACAAAGGAATACTAAGAGAGTTAATATCAGAAGCACAATTACCAGATTTTGTTTTTGATATAGTAAGTGAAACAGATAAAAAAGTACGAGAAAATTTGTGGCACATATACATTGAAGAACATGCAGCAGATCCAGATAAGGCAAGAAGGTTACGAGAATATTTTGAAAATTAAATGCTACTAAAATAATACGAATGGTGTATAATAGGAGGCGATATGACCATAACAACTACCATAGCAAAAAACAGTTACTCTGGAAACGGAAGTACAACAGTATTTGCGTACCAGTTTAAAATACTTGCACAAGGCGATTTGCAAGTAATTCTTAGATCGTCTACAGGAACAGAAACAGTACAAGAAATAACAACACACTACACTGTATCAGGTGTAGGATCAGCAACTGGTGGTAATGTAACATTCGGATCTGCACCTGCATCTGGTGTAACAGTTGTTATTAGAAGAGCTACTACACAAACACAAACTGTTGATCTTGTAGAAAACGATCCATTTACAGCAGAAACAGTAGAAACTGCTTTTGACAGATCTATCATACTAGCACAAGAGTTGCAGGAACAAGTTGAGAGATCACTAAAAATTTCACGCACAAACACTATGACCTCTACAGACTTTACTACTTCTGCAACTGATAGAGCAAACAAAGTATTAGCATTTGACAGTAGTGGTGAATTAGCAGTTACACAAGAGATAGGAACATTTAAAGGTAACTGGGCAGCATCAACAACATACGCTGTCAGGGATATAGTAAAAGACACAAGCACTAACAATATATTTATAGCAAAGACAGCACACACATCATCTGGATCACAACCTCTTACAACAAACACAGATAGTGGAAAGTGGGATTTATTAGTAGATGCTGCTAGTGCTACAACAAGTCAAAGCGCAGCAGCTACATCAGCAACAGCCGCAGCAAGCTCTGCTACAGCAGCTGCCTCATCTGCGTCAACAGCGTCTGGCCACAAAGACACAGCAACAACACAAGCATCAAATGCCTCTACATCTGCTAGTAATGCTGCTAGTAGTGCTACTGCTGCCGCTAGTAGTGCAACAGCTGCTGCTGCATCATTAGACAGTTTTGATGATGTATATTTAGGCGCAAAGTCAAGTGATCCAAGTGTAGATAATGATGGTGATGCACTGGCTACAGGAGCATTATATTTTAACTCATCTAGTGATGCTCTAAAATACTACACAGGTAGTGCTTGGGTAGCAATAACAGCAACTACTTCAGTAAGTGATTTATCAGATACAAACATTACAAGTCCAGCAGACGGATCATTGTTATTGTATGATACAGGCACATCAAAATACATTGACAACGTTATTAGTGGTGATGCTACACTAGCTGATACTGGCGCATTAACAATTGCAAATGACGCAATAACAGGAGCAAAGATTGCTGATGATGCTATAAACAGTGAGCATTACACAGACGGATCTATAGATACAGCACATATTGCAGATTTAAATGTTACACAAGGTAAGATTGCAAACGAAGCAATAAACGAGGCAAAAATGCAAATAAGTAACTCACCTGTAAATGGTTACATGTTGACAGCACAGTCTGGTAATACAGGTGGATTAACATGGGCAGAAGCACCTAGCGGTGGTGGATTTAGTTTAGCTTCAGCGTTATCTGGTACAACACCTACAATAGACTGGTCTAGTGCTACAGCTTTTAGCCATACTTTATCTGGCGATACTACATACAGCTTTTCTAATGTACCAAGTGGAGGAGAGGTAGAATTATTCTTAAAAAATGTAGGAAAATCATTTGATTTATTATCACAATTTGCACCAGATGCGACAGAAAATTTCTCGGGACAAAAAGGTACGGAAAGAATTAAGGGTAGTTTCTTCAATGCAGATGGTACAAAATTTTATTTGGCAGGTGAAGATGGTAGTTATTCAATACATCAGTATGCTCTATCTACTGCTTATGATGTCAGTACAGCATCTTATGAAAGTAAGGTATCACCATCTTTTGGATCATCTATAAGAATACATGGTCTTACATTTAATGGTGATGGCAGTAAATTAATTGCGGCAAGAGGTAATGATCTATATGAGTATACTGTCAGTACTCCTTATGATATTAGCACAGTATCTGGTACAGCAAATCATAGTATTGTTATGGACACACCTTTAGGTTTAAATGCAAGTGCAGACGCTTATTTTGTTAATATTAGATTTAACAACAATGGCACACTAGCTTATTTACAGAATATGCGACACCAAGATCATAGTTCTTACCCAAATGCTAAAGGTGCTTACATTATTAGTTTAAGTACAGCATATGATATCGACTCAACTTTAACATTAATGTCTAGTGCAGACTTTTCATTAGACTCAGCAAGAGGTTATACAAATAGAACGGGAGAAATAGGTGGTGATATATCTGCTGACGGCACTACAATAGTAGTTGTTGAGGAAGGACTTGATACGAGTGCCTCAAGATTTGCAGTACATAAATTTTTCTTAAAAACCCCATGGGATTTATCTGGAGAATCTTTGACATACGTTGGTAGACAACTTTATGATCAAGCTCTGAGTGGTTCAACAAATGTCTACAATGTAAGGCTAACACCAAATGGCAAACATTTTTATTACAATGAATATGACGCAGGTGATTCTGGTAATGCCATAACACGAATACACAATATATCAGGCAATTATTCTGTAAACTTTCCAACTGCAACAAGTGGTAAGCCTTCAACTTTTGGTGATGGTGCTGACCCAACAACAACAACATACACAAGATTAGTATCATTAGATGGGACAAACATTTTGATTACAGACCACAGAGAGATTGGCTAATGTCAGACAATAGAGTATCAATGAAGATGATAAGTGAAAAGTTAGATCATATGCACTCCGATATCGAAAAAAATTCAGCAGACATACACAAGCTACAACTTGAGATGTCCTATGGTCGTGGTGCTGTCAAGTCAGTTGCATGGATAGGTGGTTGCATTGCTGTTATCGTTGGTCTTATGAGAATATTTAACGGAGGATAATATGTTACCATTTTTAGGTTTACTTTCTAATCCAATCACAAAGCTAGTAGCTGATAAGGTTATAGGAGCTGCTAGTCATGCTATGGAGAAGAAGAAGATGGTAAGAGAGGCTGAGATAAATGCAATTGCACAAACAGATTTTGCGCAGATAAAAAAAGAAGAAGCTATTGCAAAAGCACAACAGGCTGTTATGAAAGAGCAAGTAAAGGCCAGCTCAAAATCGTGGAAGGACGAGCTATTAACTATTGTGTTTTCTGGAATATTAATAGCTCATTTTACACCATACACACAAAAACATATGGTAGTAGGGTGGGAGTTATTAGGTAATGCACCTACAGAATTTTGGTATATCATTCTTACAATAGTTGCTGGATCATTTGGTGTATCTACACTGACTAAATGGAAAAAGTAATGAAACAATCAAAGCTAGATAGGGTACTGGCATACGTAGCATGGGCAGTAATAATAGTATGGACACTTGCTATTGTTGTTATTGATGTAGAAGCTAACGAAAACACAAATGTTTCTGGTGATAATACGATTATTTCAGGAGGCTACACCAGTTCTTCAAGTACAACGTATGAGTCTGGCAGTAGCTCTAACACTACTAGCACTGCCACAACCAACAACACGAGCAACATCAAATCTTTTCCACCGACAGCTACGTCTAGTCCTGCTGTAAGTGGTATAGATGTTTGTAATTTAGGACATTCATTAGGAGTACAAAGTTCTTTTATTGGATTAAGTTCTAGTGGTAATCATACTGACGAAACGTGTGAGCGTATCAAACTAGCAAGAGAGTTAGCGACTGTGCATCAGATGAAAGTTGCAGGCATAGCAATACTCTGTCAAGATCCTAGAGTATTTAGTGCAATGGAAGCGGCTGGGACACCGTGTCCATTCGAGGGACAAATTGGCTCTGACGCAACTAGATTATGGTCTAAGTACGATATTTTAAGACCAGATTATGAAGAATATAAATTAAGAATAGAAATGAAAGAAAAGATACAAGCTGAACAAGTTATGTATGATACTGGTAGATAATGGCAGAGTATATACTATTGATACATATGTGTAGCTTGATGATGGATGATTGTAGTAAACCACAACAACATCATTTGCAATTTGCTGATTACTACTCTTGTGCATTAACTGGATATGCTGAAGGTCAACAAATATTACGTGAACAAGGTAGTGAGGTTATAAATACTTTACAACTTACTA